>ERZ773359.160-NODE-160-length-89108-cov-13.609143_pt1 | contig 89108 bp, 74 predicted proteins | sample MGYA00374955_ERZ773359 | MGnify/ENA primary metagenome ERZ773359 (study PRJEB29098, sample SAMN04486028) | biogas fermenter metagenome | study: EMG produced TPA metagenomics assembly of the Biogas fermentation microbial communities from Germany - Plant 4 DNA1... | reverse complement strand
TAATTGCACCTTAAAAAGCTGATTTTGCCTAACCTTTTCGGACAGTCTGGCCATTATGGAGCTGTTAGTATTAATATTAACAGCTCCTGTCCTTTCGACTTCTAAATTATATTCTGTATGTCTTTGCTGATCAATTAAATTGCTTGCTTCAATCCAGGATTCCTCCTGTATATTGTCTTTGATATTCTTGATACTGGGAACTGGGTTTAGAGTAAAATAAAAAAATCGGATTGTTAAAATAAATCGTCAATCCATTTGATAAATGCTGTTTTATCCCTGCTGTTAAACCCGCATTTTTCATAAAACTTTAATGTGTTCTCATCTTTAGCCCCGGTAAGCAGCATGATTTTATAGCACCCCTTGTTTTTAGCAATATCAGCAGCTTTATGCATGAGAGCCTTAGCATAGCCTTTGCCTCTGTAGTCCCTATGTGTTACAACATTTTCAATTAAAGCATAAGGCCTCATGCCCCGTGTAAGATTTTTTATGACCACGATTGTTACACTGGATATAATTCTACCTTCTATTTCTACAACAAGAATATGATAATCTTTATTGGCAATAATTTCATCCCAGAGAGATTTAAGGCCGGGTGTTTCGGGTAGCTTTTGACTTTCGTGCAAGTGTAAATACAACTCCTGTAATCCATCGAGATCTGATTTATTAACTTCCCGGATTAGCATGACCTGACCCTCACTTCTCAAAGTCTTTGTACAGCATACTTGCCTGTATATCAGTATTGTTTTGATACTTTCCGGTATAGTATTTTTCATAATCACCTTCTATAGAATGGTAATAGATCTGACAGATTTCAACTCCGGGATAAATCCTTACAGGTTGAATACAGTGTATCTCAAGTGTCCAATAGCCACCGAAGCCAACATCTCCAAACCCTGCAGTCACATGAATAAAAAGGCCCAACCTTCCTATAGAGGAACGCCCTTCAAGCATTGGAACAAATCCTTCGGTTTTTGTATATTCCATTGTCCTTCCCAGGTATAGCCTTCCGGCTTCCAAGACAAGCCCATCTTCAGGAATAATTATTCTTTTGGTTTTATTGGGTTTTTTCATATCCAATACTTTTTCATCATAAACCAGAAGCTCATTATGCAACCGAAGGTTATAGCTATTAGGGTTAAGACGTTTCTCATCAAAAGGATCTATTATTATCTCCTTACCAATATGCTTTTTTATCTCAAGACCTGAAAGTATCAAATATATCTCCTCCATAAGAAAGTAACACATGGTGAAACTTTCAATTTACCATATATTATACATTATTATATACCTAATGTCTTAGTCAATTCCTTACGATTGATATTTTTACTTATAGCAATTCCAGCATCAAGTATTCTCTCCCTTGCCTCCTCCGGGCTCAATCCGGAATTAAGCTTCATCCATTCCTGCGGGACCCAGTTCTCGACTTTATCATATACGTTTGCCGGCCATCCGTAAGATTTGCCATATTTGTCAATTTTCTGCCTGCTTCCTGCAACTGTAATGTAATAATACTGCTGCATTTCCAGGATTGCTTTATCAACTTTGGTGCCATCCTTTTTCAAAGTAACTCCCATCTCGCTTCTTATTTCACTGGTATTCAACATGGTCTTTTCTTCAAAAAGCTGCCATAACTGCCAGACAGTCTGGCTTACAAGTCCCGCTGCTCTTCTTTCTTCCATGGGTTCTTTCGGATGAAATGCAGTATAAAAAACTGAATACATGCGCGGTGATACGAACCCCTTATGCCCTCCAAGTATGCATCCATATGCCAGTCGTTTTTCCTCTGCAGCCCTATCCTTCCAACGCCAGGGGGCAATTTCAGGGTTGCCTGTATGCCAGTTTTCTTTTGGTGTCTCACTTGACAGGGATGGAAAGCCAGTAAGAATGTCTGATAACGCCATAAACCCAAGTTCGTCAACTCTGTTCACAAAATCCTCATATTTTCTCAGCAGTGCCATTGTTTTTTCTCCTTTCATAAAACACTTTTCTATACTTATCTCTATCACCGAGATTACGAAACTCCGCATACACGTTTTTCTCTCATGTACAAGGATATTATTTTGGTGTGGTGCCTTCAATGGCCTTTTGCAATTATGGGGAATTTACTGTTGCAAAAGTGGGGAATTTTTGTTTGCAACTTTGTCCATTTTTATTATGCAATAAATAATTTAGACAGTATATGGGCAAGTTACTACAGCTCAGTTCATTCACACACTCCACTTCCGGATATTAAGACAGGTGATGATGTTCCTTTTTTAACACCCTGCAAAGTAGATAATTCCATCTATGATAACCTCTTGGAAAGAAAGTGGACAAATGTATGAGCTTATAGCTGACTATTGCAAGATACTTAAGTTGGGTAACAGAATAGCGAAGAACTATTCACAGATTGAAGCTGCATCACACGAGGAATTTCTGGCTAAACTGTTGGCTATGGAAGTTGAAGCGCGGAAAATTAATCGTAAAAACCTGCTACTAAAGCAGGCACAATTTGATGTACTGAAAACTTTCGGTAATTTCAGGTTTGAAAAGATGACAATTCCTAATAGTATAGACATAGAAACACTAAAAACGGCTTCCTTTGTCGACAAAAAGGAAGACTTAATACTATACGGTTCTGTCGGGTTGGGTAAAACCCATTTGGCTACGGCGATAGGAGTAGAAGCATGCAATCGTGGCAAAAAAGTAAAATTTTTCAGAACCGCCTCGCTTGTCGACCAGCTACTGGATACAAAGACCGAAGGAACACTTAACCGCTTTTTCAGGCAATTAAGTAAGACAGATTTGCTCATTTGTGATGAATGGGGGTTTATTCCATTTGAAAAAGAAGGATCTCAATTGCTGTTCCAGGTCATTTCGGAATGTTATGAAAAAAGAAGCTTGATTATTACTACCAATCTTGAATTTAGCAAATGGAACGGTATATTTTACGATGAAAAGCTCACCAGCGCGATAATAGATAGAATTATTCATTATAGTCATCTTATTGTTTTTGAAGGAACTAGCAATCGCCTGGAAAACTCTATGATTAAATCAACATAGAAAATGTACCTATTTATTACAAATTTGGACTGTCCGGGTGCTGCATTTTTCTTGTCATTTTGTTGCAGTTTTTGTTGACAAAACACACCTATCCATCTAACATAGGAGTCTATAATTGAAGTATTTTCGTATAGAAGCTTAATATCCTTTTCAAATTTACTCACTTTCGAGTTCTTTTTTAGATATTCACTAAATTGAGTGCTTGAAACTATTTCAGGTCTAATTGTTTTACTGAAAAGCTGCTTCTTAGCTTTTCCTCTATTATGCAATTCGCCAGTAGTTGGATCTTTAAAAAATTTTAAATAAGGTAAGCTGTAAATTTGACCGTGAACTACAAGATTAAGTCTATCTTTGTGCATCATTCTGTGGTGGTAAATGAATTTAGGCTCAAGAATCAGGTCATCATCGGAAAACACTAATAATTCACCTTTCGCAGATTGTACACCTTCATTCCTTGCATATGATCTTCCTTAATTTTTGATTGAAATGATTTCCAGACCAACATCGTGTAGCTTCTTGAAATCTTTGCTGAATTGCTTAAGCAGCTCCTCTGTGTTATCTGAAGAGCCACCATTAACTATAACTATCTCTAAACCTTCTTTATATTCAAGTTTTTTTAATGACTCTAATACAAGGGCTAACCTTGGGGCTTTGTTATATGTTGGAATTATTAAACTTACCTCTATACTATTACTATGCATATACTCACTATACACACTGAACTTATTTTTTTCCCATAACATACTCAGCTAATTCATCAACAGATCTTAGTAAGTCCACATTCAGATCTTCATCAGCTATCTGGATCTGAAAAGTATTTTCAATCCACACAAGGATTTCAAGTACATCCACTGATTTAATTCCAAGTTCTGTTATCATATCATTGCCTTCAATATCAGAAAGTGTCTTTTGGATTTGCATAGCTTTAATTACAATTTCTTTTAATTTGTTAATGACCTCACTTTTACTCCCAACCGTTTCAACTCTTTAGGTCAGTGCAGAATCTTTTTATTAGGGGTTTTAAACCTTAAACCGATACTGATACCTTTTTCCTTCCATATCACAAGCATTTTCAATTGCCTGATTTTAAATTATTATAAAATTCTCCATAGTAAAAACCTTATAAATAGGTTTTGTTAAAACAACTTTATAAATTATTATAGATTTTTAAGGTATTAGGCGGAAAACGTCAATATATATCCATTAATGTCAATTATCGCAAATTCCTCAGTTCCATAAAAAGTTTTCTGTAAGTCTAATACTATATTTGCTTTTTCTTTTAATTCATCATGTAACTTCTTGACATCTTTAACTCTAATATAAAACGTTAACCCTCCTCCTGGCGTCTTTTCATTCAAAACCGGATATTCTTCTATTAAGTTATTCCTCTCCTGAAACATAATCTCAACATTTTCGTGCTTCATCATTGCCCAGTCAAACTTACCAGTCTTTGGCACATTCATGCTCAGTTCAAACCCCAGAACTTTCTCATAATACTCAATTGTTTTGTTTACATCCTCTACCATTAAGTTAGGTGTTAAACTATTCATTAAAATCCCTCCTGTTCTATAATTTTTTGAATGTATTGTAGTGTTATCAAAATTATAGTTTACATTTATTAAAGTATTTCTGGTTTATCTCCAAGTGTCTTGTTTAGATTAAAATCGCTGATTGAAATACTGATTATAATGCTATATCCATCTATAGTAAACCATTATTTAAATTCAATAAGTGCTCCTGTGGCCATTTTTTCTTTATACTTTCAAGAATAATTTTAGTCGCCCTTGAAAACATTTTTTTGTCCTGCTCCCTAATCGTGTCTAACAACTCTCTACATTTTAATAACGTTTTTTTAGAATGGTGATAAGAATACTTTGTAAGTAAATTAAAAAATGTAAGCAGCATATCATGGAGTTCGTTTATATCCGTAAAAATTTTCTCATCAACTATAGCAAGCCCTTTATCAAACATATATTTGAAGCGATAATAATGACTTTTTTTATTTTCCATGACATATTTTATGCTCCATAATTTAAATGGATCTTCTATCAATAATTCAGGGCGGGACTCAATTTTATTTAACAAATCAGCATAACCATCGAATATTTTTATTCCACCCCTATATATTTTAGGTTCACCATTAGGGTGATATCCTTCTAAATATTCATAACCTATAGATTGAACATGAAAGTCATATAATATTTTTTGCAGGTTTACTCTTGCTTCCTTACAATTCACAGAAAATTTAGAGAGGGGAATACCAGCAAGATAGCCCCAATAGGGAATTGGTCCTTCGTTTATAGTTTTCAACCCATTAAAATAAGCATTTAAGAAGGATTCATAATCAATTACTCCAGTGCCAAAATCCTTACCATTCATGCCCCTGTCAAAAAAATATAATATTTTTTTTGTACTATCAAAACCGTATATTAATGCATCATGATATTCATGATTTTTTAAGTAATCATCTGAGTTCTGAACAAAATACCTGTCCCACCCTACAATTACATATTGGTCATTTGATAATGTCTCGATTATGCAGTCAATAAGATTTTTACCCGCATAATTCAGAGGTTCAAGACTAATAACTTCATTAAATACGCTGATAAACTCTGAAGTTTTCCAGAGACTATAAGCGGTCACTGAATGGTTACAGTCCATAAAGAGAGAAATAAAATTATTTATAAACCAGGGAAACGTGCAAGGGTAAGCAAAAATAGCGATAAATCTGTTTCTCTCCCAGCATCTTCCGCCAAATATCAACTCTAATTCAATAGGCAGTATTTATAATTGTCACTTTGTTTTCATGCTTATTTAATTCATTAGGAACATTCCGGTTTAGTTATAAGAGTAGCTTTATAATCCAAAATTCAGTTAATTTCATAGCATTTCTTTTATTTCGCGTATTATTAGGTATAATGTGATTAGATCTATTATAACTTTCAATAAATTCAATTGTCAATACTTATCTTTATTTTAAATTTATGCAAATTTCGACCAAATTCTGTAGAATTTTTACGATTTATTTCTTTAATATCTATAAAACAGCTCTCCTTATCCTCCAGCTACTATTATCTTTTCCATAGGTTCTTAGGAGTTGCAAGGGAAAAGCAATATGATTTGATGTGATATTTATGAATTTAGGCGACTGCTATAGGTATGATACATGCTTTTAGACAGGAAAAGAATATAGTTTTGACGAGCATTAACCTGATAGCCCTGAAGATGAGAAAATTGGAGGCACTGTTGCCATTGCTTAAAGGTTAACTGCCAGGAAGTGAATCATCAATGGGTGGAATGCAGATGGTATTCAAGAAACAGATGACTTTGAACAGGCTAAGACCTGGCAGAATAATTTTAGTATGATATTTAACTAAATGTATGATTCAATTCGTTAATCAATAATAACAATTCTGTTCTCTGTTTTCGACCTGTTAACATCAATTATTCTCTGGTTTTCTGAACCCCGAAATTTCAAAAGAAGGTTTCTTTTATCTTCTTCATACCTGCCGTCCACAAGTATATCTGTTTCATTAAGCAATGTGTCCCAGCCTCTGTGTTTATATGAATTTTTAATGATATATTCATATGTGTAGCCGGTGTAAGTCATTATATCAAGGTTCAGCTTTTTAACTTCCCTGGCAAGAGAAGTAAAGGCTTCGGCCTGCTCGAAAGGTTCACCTCCGCTGAATGTAATACCGTCCAGCAGGGGATTTTTCTTTGCCTGCTCAATTATTGAATCAACCGTTACTAATTCCCCACCTTCAAAAGAGTGAGTTTGTGGGTTGTGGCAGCCGGGGCATTTATGTTTACAACCTTGTGCAAAGACCACCATTCGTATTCCCGGCCCATCCACTATTGATTCTTTTATTATTCCTGCAATTCTTATATAAGTAGCCATTTTAAATCACCTAAAGCCTTTGGAAAGACATATGTTTTATCCTGTCATGTTCCTCGGCCCTCTTTGCATCATTGAATCTTTCAAGCGTTCCTACAAGATACCCTGTAATACGACGTATTCTTTCAAACCTGATATCCCCTTCTTCTCTTCCGCAGGAAGGGCATGTATTGCCGATGATTCCGGTAAATCCACATACAGGGTCTCTGTCTACCGGGTGATTGATAGAACCGTAGCCAATACCTGCTTCTTTCATAGCTCTGATAATTTTCTCAAACGCCTTAAGGTTTTGTGAAGGATCCCCATCCACCTCAACGTAAGTGATATGCCCGGCATTGGTCAACTCATGATAAGGAGCTTCTATCGTTATTTTGTCAAAAGCGTTTATACTGTAATAAACCGGAACATGAAAACTGTTTGTGTAATACTCCCTGTCGGTAATACCCTCAATGGAACCAAAAATCTTTCTGTCCATTTTCACAAACCTACCTGACAGACCTTCAGCAGGAGTTGCAATCAAGGTGAAGTTCATATTGTATTTTTTACTGGCTTCGTCCATACGTTTTCGCATGTGTCTGACTATCTCCAGGCCAAGCTTCTGAGCTTCTTCAGATTCACCATGGTGTTTACCGATTAAAGCCTTTAAGCATTCTGCCAACCCGATAAAGCCTGTTGTAAGGGTTCCGTGTTTCAGTACCTCTCTGATTTCATCCTCCCAATCGAGCTTGTCTGAATCAATCCACACTCCCTGACCCATCAGGAAAGGGAAATTCTTAACCTTTTTCCGGGCTTGTATTTCAAACCTCTCCAGAAGTTGGTCAATTACCAGGCCTATCTTTTTATCCAGTTTATCAAAAAACATATTTATGCTCTTATTGCTTCTTAACGCAATTCTTGGCAGATTTATTGTGGTAAAGCTTAAATTTCCCCTGCCATTTATTATTTCCCTGGAAGGATCGTATACATTGCCCACCACCCTTGTTCTGCATCCCATGTAGGCCATCTCGGTTTCAGGATGTCCCGGCCTGTAATATTTAAGATTGAAAGGAGCATCCAGAAACGAAAAGTTCGGAAAGAGTCTCTTGGCGCTTACTCTGCAGGCAAGTTTGAACATATCGTAATTGGGATCTCCGGGATTATAATTTACTCCCTCTTTAACCTTGAATATATGTACAGGGAAAATTGGTGTTTCTCCATTACCAAGCCCTGCTTCGGTAGCCAGAAGGATATTTTTAATAACCATCCTGCCCTCGGGAGAGGTGTCGGTGCCATAGTTTATTGAGCTGAAAGGCACCTGTGCTCCCGCTCTGCTGTGCATTGTATTCAAATTGTGAACAAAAGCCTCCATAGCCTGGTATGTATTTCTGTCGGTTTCCGACTGTGCCTTTTCGGCCGCAAAAGCCTGCGCTTTATCGATAATAGCAGCATCGGATATAAATTCCATAAGGTATTCCTTCTCAAGCTTTATATATCCTTCATTGGGAATAAGTGTTGGATAAACATTGTGCTCATCTGCAATTCTTTTTGATACGGTGTTTACCAATGCTGCTGTATCTTCAAGAGCAGACAACAATTCCAGTGCTTTGATAAGGTTTTGCCTGTAAAGTCTGGAATAGGTTTTTGCAACACCCAAAGCCATTCCATAGTCGAAATTTGGTATGCTTTGCCCTCCATGCTGATCGTTTTGATTTGACTGGATAGCTATACAAGCCAGAGCTGAATAGCTGTGAATATCGTTTGGCTCTCTCAGATGCCCATGCCCTGTGCTGAAACCATTCCTAAAAAGCTTGACTATATCAATTTGGCAGCAGGTTGTGGTGAGAGTAAGGAAATCCAAATCATGTATGTGTATATCTCCATCTTTATGAGCTTTCGCGTGTTCGGGCTTTAATATGAACATCTCGCAAAACTGCTTTGCTCCTTCAGAACCATATTTAAGCATGGTTCCCATGGCAGTATCACCATCTATATTCGCGTTCTCCCGCTTTAAATCATTGTCCTTGGATTCTTTGAAAGTTAATTCTTCATATATCTTCATTAACCGGGTATTCATTTCCCTTACCCGTGTTCGCTCAGCACGGTATAATATGTATTCCTTGGCGGTTTGGGCATGCCCCTCTTCAATCAAAACTCTTTCAACAATATCCTGAATTTCCTCAACGGTCGGAACCTTTTTATCCGGGTCTTTATGCAGTTTTTCAACTACTTTTTCTGCCAGAGTAAAAGCCAGCGCATAATTTTCTTCTCCTGCAGCTCTGGTTGCTTTAAATATGGCATTGGTTATCTTCTCAATGTTGAAAGGTACTTCTCTTCCGTCCCTCTTCCTTATTTTTGTAATCATTTGTCTTTCACCCTCTTTAAATTGAGTTTTTAAACAACTGAAGAAATTACTCAGTAATTTCAACACATCGCTTAAACGATGCAGAGAATTTTGGATATCGGCCTGTTATGGGAAACAAGTATTATAAAGCCTCTCGATAAACGTCGAGAGGCTATCGTAAATTATATAATGCCATAGCCGAATATTCACAGATTATCCGACACCCCTCTATCATACATTGAGTTTATGGTGTGCGGGACCGTGCAGGCTTTACACCTGCTTCCCTTTTAAACTATCGTTAAACGGTTGTAACAACAATATATTGTTTGTGTAGATAATATCATATACAACATATTGTGTCAATAAAAAATTTGCTTATAATTTCTATGAAAAAAAGTAATGATTAAAAGGCACCTGTTCTCAGTAGTTTAACACCTCGTATCCTGAGTTCCTATATTCAATTAACTCTTGAAAATTAGTGAATTTATGTTAACCTATATCATGGGATATTATGTTAACATTTTGGATGGTGATATTTTGCTCAACAATAAGCGACAGTTTAAGCTGCATTATTTTATTACTCTTATTTTAACGTTAACTTTACTTGTGGGATGCAGTTCCACCGGAATAACACTTAATGAATCCGATAAGATAACAAATACCAATACTTATAATTTGCTGTCAAACAAAACCACATCCGATGCAGAAATAAAAGCACAGGAAAAACAAAATGGTGACGAACAGCTATCTGAAAAAGATCTGCCGGCTATAAAGGAAAATGTCATATACGAAAGTACAACCAGCGAAATATCTGTTCATTTTATTGATGTTGGACAGGCCGACAGTATTTTTATTGATTATGGTGATGTGGATATACTGATAGATGGTGGCAATAATGATGACGGAGAACTTGTTGTAAATTATTTGAAATCTTTAGGAACAGATGACCTGGAACTGATGGTTGCAACCCATCCTCATGAAGATCATATTGGAGGACTTGACACTGTTATTTATAACTTTGATGTTGAAAAAATAATAAAACCCGCGCTATCTGAAAATACGAAAACAAACAGAGATTTTGAAGAAGCGATAAGCAGTAAGAATATTCCGGTTACAAATCCCGACCAGGGTGAAGTAATAGAGTTTGGAGATTTAAAACTTATAATTCTAAGTGATAAAACAAAAAGATATACCGAAACCAACAATTATTCAATTGTATTAAAAATGGTTTATGGGGATACTGCATTCTTGTTTACAGGGGATGCAGAAGCTGAGGCCGAACACGATATACTGGAGTCGGGGCTGGATATAAAGGCAGATGTATTAAAAGTTGGGCATCACGGTTCTGCAACGTCAACTACTGCAAATTTTCTCAGGAAAGTATCACCCGATTACGCTGTTATTTCTGTAGGTAACGATAATCGTTACGGACACCCTGACCCAATTATTATCAACAGACTGAATTTGCATGATGTGGCCACCATGCAGACAAATGAGATGGGAACCATTATTTTTACATCAAATGGTACCGATCTTTCTTTTACAGCTGCTAAGGCAACTGGCGACAGAACAGATGCAGTATCTGATGAGACCTATGCATCTGCAGTGGGGCAATCAGATTCAGATATAATACCTGAAATTGTAATTTCCAATCTTGATAAAAAGACCGAGTTTGTTGAAATAACAAACAAATCTCTTAAAAATATTGATTTAACAGGATGGTATATAGTTTCTGTCGCAGGAAACCAAATTTTCTATTTCCCTGACCGATATATGCTGGAGGCCGGAAAATCTATCAGAATTGCATCTGCCGGTGCAGATGGAGATATAATTTGGACAACGGCCAACATATGGAATAATTCTAAAAGCGATCCTGCTGAGTTGTATAATGAATCGGGTTTTTTGGTTGATAGATGGAACGACTAAAAATATACCCTTTTTAAACGGAAATCACTTAACCTGCTAAGCAGCTCGTTTGTTATTGTTTCTGCATTAAAGGCCACCTGTTCGGCTGTGATTTCCTCAAAACCATCCTTACCAATTAAAGTTACAACATCGCCTCTTTTTACATCAGGGATATCCGAAATATTCACCATGAGCTGGTCCATGCAGATCTGACCAACAATTGGTGCCCGGTATCCCTTAATTAAAACATAACCATTTGCTGAAAGACTTCGTGGAATACCATCTGCATAACCAATTGGAACAACAGCGATTCTGGTTTCCTTTTGCACTGTATAATTCCGGCTGTATCCAACGCTCTCACCTGCTGTAACAGTTCTTATCAGCGCAACTTTGGATTTTAACGCTAAAACAGGTTTTAAATTCATCGAAATTCTGGTACTTTGCCCGGGCGCACTTAAAACACCATAAAGTCCAATTCCTGTTCGCACATAATCGCATTGTAATCCGGGATAATTTAAAACTCCGTAACTGCTCTGAATATGTACCGGGGGAATTGTAATGCCCTTATCCCTTAACTTATTCAAAAGCTCATAGAAATTATGTATCTGCTGTTTTGTAAAAGCTACATTTAATTCTTTCAGGCTGTCTGGCACGGAAAGGTGCGTAAAGATACCATTAACCTTAAGGTTTTTACAGTTAAATACGGATGCAATTTCAGATACATGTTTATAACTTTCTCCAAGCCTGTTCATTCCTGTATTTATTTTAATATGTATCTGTATTGGTTTACCAAAGCTGTTTAACTCTTTCGCATGCTCCACATCTGCTATGGTTTGCGATAAGTTATAGCGAAATAGTTCATAGGCCCTTAGGGGGGAAGTGTAACCTAGAATCAGTATCTCGCCCCTGACCCCCGCCTTACGTAAATGTATTCCTTCATCAATCGTTGCAACAGCAAAAGCATCGATCCCGCTACGGTTGAGGCAAACCGATACCGGGACTGCGCCATGGCCATAAGCGTTTGCTTTAACCACCGCCATTATTTTGCATTCAGCAGGAAGTACTCCTCTAAGTACTTTTATATTATGGCGTAGATTTGTCATATCGATTTCGGCCCATGCCCTGTCCATATCGTGTGTGCAAATACTGCGTTGTTTACTTTCCATGTTCATTAACATGGCTGTAAAAACCGAGGATACGGAAGAAATAAGTGCCACAGAAACAAAATGCACAATACTGTTGTCAACAAGCAACTGCTTTAAACCTGTTACCTTTGCAAAACCACGGACTACTACGATTACTGCCGGATGCAAAATATAAATAAAGAGTGAGGTATCTCTTAAATACTTATGCCTTTTTCCTCTCCACAAAAGTAAAACCTGGAACAGGAAAAACATACAGGGTAAAAGCATGAAATACATACTGTCATGCTTTTGCAGGTTAAAGCTTTTAAGCAGTAACCCTTCAATAATCATGAAAACAATGGAGAATACAAATCCTGTTATGCAAATTTTTACTGATATACTTTTTTTATATTGTGCAATCAAAGCACCCATTAAAAAGAAAACAGGTGCAAAAAACAAACCGTTCCGCGTATAATCAAAAAACACAAACATGCCCTGATAAACAGCTTTAAGAAGCCTGATATTTTCAGAAATACCGTAATAACTGTCACCAAATAAACCTATGACATATAAAAGCAGGCCCGAAAAAAATGCCTGTTTAATTTCCATCTTTTTAAGTAACAGCCATGTTATGCAGGCGCCTATGATGGAAGCTGGAAGATACCATAAATGATAAAACGTACCGTCAAGTACAATGTCCTTTAACAGAGCGGGCAAATATGCCCATTCCCGTATAGTGCCGGCATAAGCGTTTATAGGCAAATATAGGACGGTAGAGATACCATAGATAACTGCTGTCCTTTTAATAAAAATCATGGTTTTGCTAAATTTAAAGCAAGAATCTTCTTCCCCGGAAAACAGGAAAAACCCCGAAGTCATAAGGAAGAACGGAACTGCGATACGGGCTGTCACTCTGGTCAGAATAAAATCAAAAGTCTGGCTAAGATCCTTTAAAGGCGAAGTGTGGATTGCAATCACAAGAAGAGAAGCTATAACTCTAAAAATATCAATTCCGGTATAATCCTTCTTACTGGCAGTTGTCATAGCCTCTCCCTCCATAATGTCAATACAACTCCGTCTATGTTGTTTCCTGAAATCTGATAAGGCATACCTTCAGGAATTTCTACAAAAATATCCTTATTAGCCTGAACAGGAACATAGAAAATTTCAAAATCACCCCTATGGTTTCTGAAGCGCAGATGATTTTTTTGGTAGCAAAACTGTTTCAGATAGATTGTGTATTCCTCCAGTGTAAAACACTTATCTTTCATTATTTCCGAATGGGGATAACCTACATATCGAAAATGCCAGGGTTCATGAGCTATTTTTGTGATTTTCTCACGATTGGCCGGATAGCGCTCAATGAAACCATATCGAACAGAAATCTCGCGAAAGTACCCGTATATGCCGGTGTATGGAAACTCAGGCCGGATAAAATCAATTTCTTTGCTGTTTTTTGCAAGATCAACCGCAAGGCCGGTCTGGTGTTCACTGCAACCGGGAATGGCAACAAATTTTTTAGTAAAACTCTTCCCGTTCTTCTGCAGGGAGTCTGCATAAATTTTTTGTTGTTCATCTATGGATCTGTAGCCACTTACCGGAACAATTTCATGCTTGCAGTCCAAAAAATGCATGACAGACAAAAGCATTTTTGCAGTTTGACGTTCTAACAGAATATGTTCGGCATATGGATGTAATGATGTAAGTTCTTTTTGCTGTATATCATGCTTTATGGGATGGGAAGGATTTACAAGAATTAAATGACCTTTTGAAATATCTGCTGTGCCAAATCTTAGCTTTTTCATGGTTCCATCGCCAGCCTTATCAGTTCATCTATTATCTCAGGAAAAGTCATTCCAATACCCTTCAGCATATTGGGATAGCGACTGTTGGCGGTAAATCCGGGGATGGTATTTACTTCATTGAAGACAATTTCATTTTCAGGTGTCAGAAAAAAATCTACCCGTGCAAAACCCCTGCAGCCAAGAGCCCGGTAAATAATCACTGCCGTTTCCTTAATACGCCTGGCAGTATAAGAATCGATGCGTGCCGGCATATGAATTTTCGATGTTTTTAACGTATATTTTTCCGTATAATCAAAAAAATCCTGCGACAGTTCAATTTCATCTATTTCTCCAATTGTGAGAATCTCATTACCAAGGATGGCGCATCCCACTTCGAATCCGTCAACGGCTTCCTCTATAAGCACCTTTCGGTCATGCTGAAAAGCGATGTATAACGCATCTTTTAGCTTATTTTGATTGAAAACCTTTGTAATACCAATAGACGATCCCGAATTGGACGGCTTTACAAATAAGGGGTATTTCAAACAGGCTGTCCGTTCAAATAATTCCTTATCAGATATTGAAGAAAACACAACAACAGATTTTGGTGTATTAACGCCTGCCAGGTTTGCCAGTCTGTGTGCCACATCTTTATCCATGCACAAAGCCGAGCTTAGCATACCACATCCAACACAGGGGATACCTGCGATCTCCAGCAGGCCCTGCACCGTACCGTCCTCCCCGTTTCTTCCATGCAATATCGGGAAAACCACATCAACAGGAATTGTTGTTATGTTTCTGCCATTCAAAACAAGGATACCGTGAGCACTGGGATCTGGTGAAATAATAGCAGGAACACAGGAAGGATGTTTATGCCATGTATCGTTTTGAATGCATTGAACATCCCCGTTATATTTCAACCATTCTCCCTTACGAGTAATGCCAATTAAAACAACACGGTACTTTTCTGCATCAATACTTTCTATCACTGAGCCGGCAGATTGTAATGATACTTCGTATTCGGCGGAACGGCCTCCAAACAAAATTACCACCGTTGTTTTTTTCATAAAATCACCCTTTTGCTTTTTTACCTGCTTATTTTTATTTGCGAAAGCAGAACTTTCTACAGAAGCAGAAATATCTGTGTCATATCGGAATAAAAAAAAACGGCTTCGGTATTTTCATCCTACCAAAACCAGACAGGCCATTTTTGACTTTTAACTTATCAAAATCTTAAGAAAACCTTATGAAAAGCTTATTTTTTTGGAATCACCGTTTTTTAACCCATTACGAATTCAAAGATCGGAAGTGTAACCGAAAAAGTAGTTTTTTCACCATTGCATTGAGCTGTGATTGTGCCACCATGAGCATCAACAATCTCCTTTGCAATTGCAAGGCCAAGCCCCGCCCCTCCTGTTTGGGAAGATCGAGAAGTATCCAGTCGGAAAAATCTTTCAAATATTGTTTCCAGCTTTTGTGGCGGAATGGGATCACCATAATTTGAAAATTCAATGATCGTGCTTTTTTCCTGTTCATAGGCCTTTATGTCAATCACACTTCCTTCGTAGCTATACGCTATGGCATTTTTCAGAATATTATTAAAAACGCGGGATAGTTTATCTGCGTCTCCCCATGCGATCAAATTCTCTGGTGCATGAACAGCTGCCTTTTTATTTTGTGGTGCCAGCATTGGGTAAAACTCATCGGCAATTTGCTGCAACATAAAGGTAAGATTGATTTTTCCCTTGTTCAGTATGATGGAACTTAAGTTATAGCGGGTTATTTCAAATAGTTCTTCGATGAGATGTTCCAATCTGAATGCCTTTTCAAGTGTAATTTCGGTATACTTTTTGCGCTGTTCGAAAGGCATATCATGTGCTTCATTTAAAAGGCTCAGGTATCCGATCACAGACGAAAGCGGTGTTCTGATATCATGAGCAAGATTTACAACCAGATCGTTCTTACGTTGTTCAGCTTCTCTTGCATCCCGTTCATTTCGAAGAGCCGTTCTTTTTATTTGATTCATTCTGTCTTCAATTTCCCTGAGTTCTTCGGGCAGCCTGATGTCTTCATCTTCCGGCTGCACTAAAGCTATGCTGGCTACAGCAATGTCTTCGATAAAACCTACTGTCTTTTTCCAATGAATGTAAATAATAAACAGCACCATTATAAACCACGCGCCGGGAACAAGCAGAGTTTCATAAGGTATGAGAGACTTTAAAATATAATATAATAAGGAGGGTTGCCAATTAATCCTGTAAGCAATGTTGTATACAGCAATAACTGCAATTATATACAGAACAGATGCTATAAATACTGTTATGGCGCAACGAAAGATGATTTTCCTTGTTAATTTGGAACTGAACTTTTTATCCTTCAATTTTATAGCCAACCCCCCATACTGTTTTAATGTATTTAGGATTCTCTGCGCTGTCGTTCATTTTTTCTCTTAAATGCCGTATATGTACCATTACTGTGTTGTTGCTGTTGGAAAAATACTTTTCGCCCCATACCTTTTGAAATAACTCTTCAGAGCTGACCACACGTCCCCGGTTTGATGCCAGGACCCATAGGATGGAAAACTCTGTTGGAGTAAGTGAGAGAGGTTTTTCATTCAGCGTGCATTCGTGCTTGTCCCTGTCTAAAACCAAACCTGAAAATACAATTACGTTTTCTTCCTGCGCAGGGTAAGCCATATTATATTTCTTAAATCTTCGTAATTGTGCCTTAACACGGGCAACCAGTTCAAGAGGCCGGAAAGGTTTTGTTATATAATCGTCGGCACCTAATGTAAGCCCGGTAATCTTGTCAATTTCTTCGTCCTTTGCAGTTAACATAATTATTGGGAAGTTGTTCTTTTCCCTGATCTGCTGACAGACTGAAAAGCCATTTACATCGGGAAGCATTACATCCAGTATCGCCAAATCTATTTTTTCATTCTCTACACATTGCAAAGCACCATGTCCATTATAGAACTTAAAAACATTATAGTCCTCATTTTTTAAATATACTTCAATCAAATCAGCTATGGACTGTTCATCATCTACCACTAAAATGTTCTCTACCATGTATATTCAACTCCTCTTTCACCAATATCGGCTGAAACAATCTGCAATAATTGGGTGCCCGCCACCCGTCAGAGATGGGAAATACTTTGGACACTGTTTTAATTATACCAAATATTTAAAATATTCCTCTATAAGCGTTTAATGTAATGAAAGAAATTAATAAAATTAAGGCAATTATAGTCTTATATGGCATGTGGTATGAAATGTAAACAATATATTTTTTTGCTATGCTACTTGACATGATAAGAAATTGTACTATAATATTACTAGCACTCGTTTCTTTTGAGTGCTAGTAATATATCCTTTTTGTGATATGTATACCGGTAATATTCAGCTGTTAAAGATTTTGTTTCATAAAATTGAAAGAATCTTAAAGCGCTTTATGACAGTGGAATATAAAAACGCCGTATTAAAAATTGAATTTATGAAAGGTAAGGTGGGGTTATAACAATTATAGTCAAGCCTTTGTTTAAAGAAATATAGAAATCCTGAAATGGTTTGGTATTAACTAAATTGTATTAAGTACATGCTACAAACTCAAATTAAAAAACCATTAAGAATGCTAAAAATTTTACAATGATGCTTTTCTATTTTTCAATGCAGATATTTTATGTGATTTTGACATTTCGGAAATGATAAGCTTCCATAAGAAAACGGGAGCACTCGCAGCAATAGCGGTAACTCAGGTTAATAATATTCCGGCATACGGGGTGAAAAAATTATAAAGATGGGTTTACAACCGCATTCAAGGAAAAGCCAAAACCTTATGAGCTGATTTGAATTTTATAGATGCAGGATGTACATTTTTGATCCGGAGCTTTTAGATGAAATACGAGGGATAGTTTCTATTGAAACGTGAACCTTACCTCTTGCTGCTTAGAATTGGTGCAGTATGGGAATTTGCAACCGCTGTCCACATTGCCTTGACCTGGGTACAACGGCTGCTTTAATTTGCATTGCGTATGAAGTAACAGATATTAAATTCAATTTCAGCTGATAAATTTTAAATTGAAAGGGGAATTTCTATGAGTAATTTATTAGTCGCTGCAGAACGAAAAGATAGCACTAAAAAAATCAGAAAGTCAGGTTATATTCCAGGTAATATTTACGGGCCTGGGGTTGAGGGCAACCTCAATGTTCAGTTCGAAGGAAAGGTAATAAACAAATTTCTTAAAAACAATTCAACAGGATCGAAAGCAAAAGTGAAAGTAAAGGACAAAGAGCTGCTTTGTGTGGTGAAGGACATACAGTATGGAATAACTAATAAAAATCCTCTACATATTGATTTTTATGCCTCTTCGGAAGACAGTCCTGTTAAGGTAACAGTACCTTTTAGGTTTAATGGAAGAGAAAAACATACTGCAAGTAAGCTTGTGTTAAATATCCTTCAGGACGAAATAGAAATTCAGGGGTTATTAAAGGATTTACCCAGTGTTGTTGAGATAGATGTTTCAGAAATGACAGATGGCAGTGAGATAACAATGGCTGATATAGCCCTGCCCGAAGGCGTTAAGCTGTTATCAAAGGAAGATGTAGTTGTGGCTAATGTGGTTAATGCAGAACCTGACGTTGCAACTGAAACCGAAACAGAAGGTGAAATTGAGGGCGAAGAGTCCGTATAATTTCCAATAAATCAGGGGATGCTTTAGATGTCTATACAGGCATCCCCATTATGTTAATACAAAAAAATTATCAGAGGATGTTCTATACTCCAAATTCCTCAAGCCATTTAAGGGCTTCTTCCTTCGTTCGGAAATGTCCGGTTACAATCCCTGTTTGAGAAGCCTGCTGGTGGCGTTTTGCCTGAACCTTAATAGCTGCCATTCCTCCCGAAACAAAAGCCATAGCCACGCAACCAGACTCTTTACAACATTTGTGAAATTTTGCAAACTCCTGCTGCGTTTCAGGGTCAAGAATGGGATCCATCTTCTCGATTATCGGGATATAACCCCATTTGCCACTAAAGCTTTTGCCCTTTTCAACAACATAGTTGATGGTTTCACGAACCCCCTGTACGTCAGCCTGGCCAATCCCTTCAGTCATAACCACATTTCTACCCGGAACATCATATTTTTTTAATTCCCATGTCCTGTTTTCTCCCAAAATTTACACCTCCAACTTTATATAAATTTTTTTATCATACTTTATCCATACCGCTTTCAATATTTAGTCTTTCAAGAACCTGTCTGTATTTGTCATATACAAAGGTTAACTGCTCTTTTATTTTAAATGCATTTTCAACACCATCGCTTGAAGACTGTGAGATGTTATCAATATCATTTAATACATTACTTACAGTTGTAAGGAGTTCATTTGAAGTGGAATTGAAATCTGAAACCATGCTATTGACAAATGCAGCATCATCATCATATTTTTGTGCTATTTCAAGTGCTGCCATATAATTATTATTAACATCGGTGGACATGAATTCCAGTAATTTGATTGAGCTGTTTGCCAGATGATTCACTGATTCTTCAACCTGAACTGTGAATTTTTGAATTTTAGAGACGACATTTTTTGATTGTTCAGCCAGCTTCCGTATTTCATCCGCTACAACAGTGAACCCTTTTCCCGCTTCTCCTGCCCTTGCAGCCTCTATAGATGCATTCAGGGCAAGAAGATTTGTTTGTGTAGTTATCTGAAGAATGGATTCAGACAAAATTGTAATTTGTTCAACAACTCTGGAGTTTTCTATTGCTTTTTCAAGCTCCACCTTTGTTGCATCAAAGACCTCTTGTGCTGTCTCTATGGCTTCAATTACCTGTTTTTTAAGATTTTCTGCCCGTGTTTGGATTTCCTTAACGGTTGAAACACCCTGTGAGGTTTTTTTGTTTATAAACTGGACCGAACTAACAATATCGAGTGCCGAAGCCGCAATATTTTCGGAAGTGTCAGCAGTTTCTTTTATAACTCTGGCAAAATTCTCAAATATCTTAGTTGTATTTCCAATTTCCGAACTGAGTGTTAGCAAATTATCTGAAATGCTTTTAGAAGTATCTGTAGTGGTGATCTGATTTTTCTTTTTTCATGGAATCTTGAAATATTTGTTCCAATGCATATACAATTTTTCCTATATCATCGTCCCTGTTCTTAAGCGTCTTTGGAGTTGCCTGTTGTATCCCGTGTTCGGCTACTGATTGAAGAAAATCACTTAATGTTCTTATAGATTTTTTCATAGAATTGAAACTGGTCAGTACGATAAAATAAACAATAAGAGCTACAATCGAAATTAATAAGATAATAATAAGCATGATATCTTTGTTACCCGTTATTAACTTCCATAAGCTCAGAATTAAGTTTATAAAAAGCAGAGTCGGAACAAAGATCGGCAGTAAGGAAACTTTTACTTTAATCCCCCCATGCAAAACAATACACCTCGGTTCCCAATGATTTCATTATTTTAGATGTGTTTGATATAATTATATATTTGTCGCCATAAAATTGCAAATTTTTCAGGAATTTTGTTAATTCTGGCGGTAATTATATAGATATAATTGTGCAATCTTTACAATTTTTTATCTGTAAGAAAAACAGAGCTGCCTATACAAGCCTTTGGCCTGACAGACAGCTCTGTTTTTATCTGATTTTTGAATCAAAGCAGTGATTATCTGTTTATAATGTTACTTCTTAATTATTTTTAAGAAACTCATATACTTCTTTTGCATGTTCAACATTCCATTTGAAAACCTCGTCATAACCCAGGCCTTTTGCCTTTGATGTCATTTCGTTCAGCAGCTGGTTAAACTCTGCTTCGTCTTTCGCATACATCATTCTCCATGAATACTGTTTTATAACTGTAGCAACCTGACCCTGCTTCTGCAATAATTCATCAGGCATCACTTCGGGAGCTTTCCCCATAAACACCGGTTTCTTTACAGAAATCATGTTGTTCTTTATTAAATAATCCTTTGTTGTTAAAGCTCCCATTGCAGCTCTCCAGTTTTTTACCAGTGTACTTGCGCTTTCTTCAAGAACTGAAGTCCAAAGCCTGAAATCATATGGTTCATTAGTTTCAGGATTTATTGCATTTCTATGTACAAACTCAAAGTTCATTTGATTCTGGCCGTCCTGGTATGAACCACCACCGAATTCCGCAGGAACATCCACTGCGTTGTTAGGAAGTGCCTGTCTGCCGAAATCTGTAAGCACAGGTCTTCCATCCTTCATTTCCCATGTAAGGCCTTCAGGCCCGTTGTAATTGGTCATAACACCTTCTGGTGTATACAACCAGTTTATTAGCTCCATCAGGCGTTCAGGATGTTCTGCCTTCGCACCTATACTGATAATTCTGTGGCCACCACGTTCGTCAAAACCATAAGATATTATTTTCTGACCCTTTATGGGTACGTACCTGAATCCCTTACCCTCATTTACGCGTTCGGGAGTATTATACACATTACAGGCCCATGGGAATAATGAGAACAATATTGCACCGTCCTGAAATTTTCTGACAACATCATCATATTTCTGAGATATTGAGTCAGGATCTAAAAGTCCCATCTGATTGGCATTATAAAACAGTTTCAATGTTCTTATATACCAACCATCGGGATCCAAAGCTCCCTGGCAATCCCCGTCATCTGGGGAATATAACAGGAATCCGGCGTTGTTGAAGCCATCCCCTTCATCATATCCAAACAAAGCAGCAAATGCTTTAACGTACATAACCATGTTTCCGTCCCAGTCGGACCATATGCTGAAGCCATAGGTGGGCATGCCTGATTCCGAGGTAGGTTCTACTTCCTGCATCCTCTTTAATACATGGAGCAGATCTTCCGGAGATTCTATCTCGGGCATTCCAATCTTTTCATACAAATCCCAGCGCATTTCCGAATGGTATGTCATCTCCTCTCCCTCTGACGGGCCATCGGGCATGTTTGCAACTGTATGACCAATACCATAAACGCTTTTGCCTTTACCAAAGCTAATCCTGTTTTTCTCAATTGCTTTTGAATAGTTCTCAACAATATATTTACCGTAGGTATCCAGTATCTGGTCTGTGGTCCAGTCAAACAGGGCATTGGCTTTAAGTGCGTCCAGCCATTTATTGTCTGAGTCGCTTCCAAATATAACAATATCGCCCAGGTCACCTGCTGCCATCATTGTGGCAAACTTTGTATCTCCGCCTTCGACGTTAGATGCAATCATGTTCATTTCAATATTGAACTTGTCCTTAACAATCTTTGCGAACCATCCTGTTTGTTCGCCTGCTTTGTTACCGAGCATTGTAAATACGTCTATCTTATATAGTTCTTTTCCAGCAGGCTCAGTTGTTGCAGGAGTGCTGGCTGATTGTGTTGGTGCAGGAGTATCAGCATCCTTTCCTGTATCTGTAATTTTACAGGCAGTCATACTCAAAAGAAGAGCAATAGTTAACAAAGCTGCAAAAATACGTTTTACCTTCATTTTTTTAACCTCCTTTAAATCATTTATATAAAAAACTTTTAAATGCGCAAATAATATTAAATGAGTGATACGTCAGCCTTACCCCTTTACAGCACCAATCATGATTCCCTTTACAAAGTACCGCTGGAAATATGGATAAACCAAAAGTATTGGTGCAACAACAATCATGGAAACGGTCATTCTTACAGAAGTAGGAGTCTGCATATTCTGAAGATTTACATTTATAGGACCCTGAGAGCTTTTTATAATCGATGCAAGTGCTGTTGCTTCATTTAAATACCTGTAAAGCACAAACTGCAAAGTATAATACTTTGAGTCGGTCATAAGGAACAGGGTATCGGTAAAGGAATTCCACTGGTTCACCGCTGAGAACACTGCTACTGTTGCCAGAATTGGAGTAATTAATGGGAGGATTATTTTGAAAAATATAACCAAATAACCTGCTCCATCAAGCTGTGCCGATTCCTGCAGCGAATTAGGCATAGCCTCTATATAAGTTTTAATCAATATAATATTAAAGGGCTGGACAATATAGGGCAGTATGTATGCGAGAAAATTGTTAGTGAGGCCTAAATTCATCATGGTGATAAACCATGGGAGAATTCCTGCGTTAAAATACATTGTGACTATTACAAACCGGTACCAAACCTTTCTTCCCCACATTTCTTTCTTTGTAAAAAGATAACCCAAAAAGGCAGAAGCTAAAACCGTAAGTAATGTTCCAATAACCGTTCTTGCAAGGGACACTAATGCAGCATTGGGCAGACCCTTTATTTTTAACACCTGGACATAATTACTGAAATGAATCCCTTTTGGATAAAAGGTAATCAGGCCAAGGCCTGTTAATTCGTTGCTGCTTATTGTATTTATAAATAAATAGTAAAAAGGAAAAACACATATTAAGGTATAAACTATAAACACAAAATAGTTGATTACATTAAATATTTTTTCCTGACTGCTGTGATTTCCTCTTCTCATTTTTTGCCTCCATTTAATTTTATATTCACAGTATTGTTTCACCACGGCCAAACTTTGACAAACCATTTGCAAACATTAATAAAAATACACTTACCAGTGACTTCAAGGCACTTACAGCTGTTGCAAAGGAAAAGCTTGTGCCCATCATACCAATGTTATATACATACAGATCCAAAACTTCTATATAATCTTTATTTATTGCATTCTGAAATACATAGTACTGCTCCATGCCATTGTTGATGAAATTGGCTATCTGCAGAAGAAGCAGAACAAAATAAGTCGGCATTATTCCGGGAACTGTAATATGCCACATCATTCTGAACCTTCCTGCACCATCTACTTTTGCTGCTTCATACAGTTCAGGATCTATGCTTGTAATGGCAGCAAGGTACATAATTGCACTCCAGCCCAGACCTTTCCATGTACTCCATAAAATCATGGTAAGCCAAACATGTTTATTTGAAGCAAGAAAATTAATTCCCCGATCAATAGCCCCAAGTTGCATTAAAATACGGTTTACAAAACCGGTGTTAGTTGAAAATAAGGCAAAGGCAAAGGAATAAACCAGCACCCAGCTAATAAAGTTGGGCAGCGTGGTTAATACCTGAACAGTTTTCTTAAGCCAGTTTAATTTTATTTCCGACAGGAATATTGCGAAAATTACAGGCAGAACCGAAGTTAATATGCCAAGAGTGCTCATTGCAAAGGTGTTTCTTAAAACCCTCAGAACCTCTGCAGTTTGTGTCGGATTAGATATAATTGATGTAAACCAGTAAAACCCAACAAACTCATTTTCTCTTAAAGGTATCCCCGGCCTGTAATTGTAAAAGGCATACAGCCACCCATGCAGTGGAAGATAGGAAAACAGGAATGTAAGAATTAAAAATGGCAACGCCATAAGAAACAATCGGTATTTATCCTTAATATTTATTTTTCTTTTATGCTTGAGCTGCATTGATATAGCCTCCAGACAGATTATAGTTTTTCTGGTCTACCAATATTTTATTATGACGACCTGGAAATTTATATAATAATAATCAACACTTATTATAAAAATCAACAGACTTTTCAAATTCACTCAGCGGGGGATTGAAGGTGCCATGAAACAAAGAGCGGTTCTTCCCTGTTTACAGGAAGGGGCTTTGGGAATTTTGACAGAATCAGTATCAATTATACCGCATTGTTTTTTTGATATTCTCCCGGAGCCACACCAAAAAAGTTCTTAAACACAGAGCAGAAATATGACGGATTTTGGAACCCAACTCTGGCAGCAACAGTTGCTACTTTGTTTTTTGGGGATTTTAACAGTTCTCTTGCCTTTTCCATTCTATATTCGGTTATATACTCATTGAACCTTTTACCGGTGAAATTTTTAAAAATGCTCCCTAAATAGTTTGGCGAGAGAAAAACTTCATTCGCTATGGTTTTTATGCTTAGAGGCTCCATGTAACGTTCTTCAATAATAGCTATTACCTTTTTAACGGTTTGTTCGTCATAGCTTAACCTGCTTTTGTGTACAGACAGAACACTTTCAAAAAAGATCTTCATTTTATTTTTTAAATCCTTAACTGTACACCCGTTCCACATCTTTTCATAAAGATAGTTTCTTGTAAAGTCGCTATGAATCTTGTATATAAAGATATAAAGGTCGTTGACAATGTTTTTAACAAAATTAATTATAAAATCCATGCTTGCCCCGCGGGCTTCGTAAACAAAATCAAACAATTCATTCAGCAGTTCAAATACTCTGTTTTCATTTATTGAACCTACAGCGTGTATAAACTGTTTCGAAAAGTAATCTCCATGGACCAGAAATTCATTGGCTTTTTCCATGAAGCTTTCCTGTAATTGATGTATCTCACTGTATAGAACCAATTGGTAATCATTCCAGAATATTTGATGCTTTATTGCCTCTTTCGCCTGGTTATATGAAACATGCAGTTCTAAAGGACTTGACCCGTTTCCCACACCTATAACAAAATTGTTGCCATATTCGATCTGATTCTTGGAAATACCGTTATTAAGCCATTCGATTATGGAACCATCCCACTCAAAACATAGGATTATTTCATGGTCTTTTTGATTTTCAGTTAAAAACAGGTAATCTCTCAGCATAGATTTTTCAGCTAAAAATTCTGATATGTCTTTAAGCCGGTTTGAAGATTCAGTTTTGCTTTCACAGCCATAAGCTTTAATCAGGGCTACTGCATACATGCCTTCGGCTTTAACATAAATGTTAAATTCCTGAAGCCCCTTCTGCAAATCTTCTTTCTTGATCATTCCCGAAGCCCATTCAAATAAAAAATTTGTTTTTGCCGTTTTCCTGCTTTTGTTCAACTGGCTGACCACTCTTTTTTCCCAGCTTGCTTTTTCCCTTTCTTTACGGCATAAAGAAACCACTTCCTCAATTATTGGTATTAACTCATCTTCTTCGAAAGGTTTCAGAACATAAGCGTTGGCACTGAAACTAATGGCTTCCTTTGCATATCTGAAATCATCGTACCCGGTCAGAATTATTATTTTAGTGTGGGGCATAACCTCTTTTATTTTCTTCGACATTTCAATGCCGTCCATACCGGGCATCTTTATATCGGTTAAAATAATATCAGGTCTAAGTCTTAAGGCTTCCTGATATCCTTCCTCTCCGTCACGGGCTGTTCCGGCTATCTCAATTCCAAAACTTTTCCAGTCCAGGAAATCTATCAGGCCTTCCCTTTCCCATTTTTCATCCTCAACAATCAAAAGTCGTAGCAACAGATTCACCCCCGCTTAAAACTTAAATGTTCTTATCCACTTCAATAGAAACGGTGGTCCCTATTCCGGGTTTACTGAATATATTAATTGAAAAATTATCACCATAATACGCCCTAAGCCTCTGCATTATATTCTTAACTGCGTATCCACTGCCTTTTGAGCGTTCTACCATGCCAAGCCTGACCCTGCTTAAGGTGTTACTGTTCATTCCAACACCGTCGTCTATAACTTTTAGACAAATCCTGTCTTCGGTTAAACCCATATATATAATAATTGTACCATGATACCTTTTAGGTTCTATACCGTGACTCAATGCGTTTTCTACAAGGGGTTGCAAAATGTTTTTAACAATATTATACCTATACACCCTTTCATCTATTTTATACACCACATCAAACAAATCATCAAACCTGGTTTTCTGAATTTCAAGATATGACTTTACCATTTCCACTTCTTCCTCAATACTGATTATTGTAACTCCCTTACTTAATACCAGCCTGTAAAACTTTGCAAGGGAATTGGAGATCTTCATCACTCCGGGGGCTTTTTCCTTTCTAGCAACCCATGATATTGTAGCTAAAGTATTGTATAAAAAGTGCGGGTTAATTTGTGCTTCCAGGGCTTTTAATTCTGCTTCTCGTTCCATCAGCTGAATTTTATAAACGGTTTCAACCAGTTCATAAATCCGCTGCGTCATACGGTTAAAGTTCATTGCCAGTACCCCAAACTCATCCATTGATTTTACAGGGACCGAGACATTCAAGTTATCGTCTCTTACCTTTTTCATTGCGCTTACAAGCTTTTTTACCCTGTGAAGCAGCATGTTTGTAGTGAAGTATATAATTAAACCCAGAACAATTGATGAGGCAGCCAGAACAATAATAATATCCTTAAGGGATTTTCTGATTTCACTGTTGAAATTTTCTACCGGAAAAATACCAACAATTGTACAGTTTATCTGCTCAATGGGTATCGTTATAATTATTGCCTCGATATCATTTACTTCGCCGATTGTTCTTTTTTGCGATCTGCCCTGAAAATCTTTTAAACCTGTTTCCGAAACATCGGCCAAATAATATTCGGGGATATTGTTTGACACTATTCTGTTTTTGCTGTCTACTATAAAAACATCTCCCATTTCATTAATTACGGGATCTCTCAGCATACCGAACAGAACTTCCTCTTTGACCTCTATTTCCAGCATGCCAAGATATTTTTGCCTTTGCGAAAAAAGTTCCCTGTTATATGAAAACACCTGGGTATTGTCGACAACGTTGCGAAAAACATGGGTTTTAGCAGTATGTGAGCTTACCCAACCTTTTTGCTGTGGTTTATCTTCAATCATTTCCATAAACCGCTCACTTGCTTTTGTAACGGTAACGCTGTAATAGCTGCTCAGCATTTCACTTATAATAATATTATCAAGGTAGATACGAATGGAATATATACTGTTATTCTGAATAAGAATATTTTCAATCAGGGGTGAGTAATTAAACTGATACTGTTCAACCTTTTCATCCAGGTTTTCATATTCATACTCAAGGAAATTCATAAAATCCGAGTTTAAAGCAAGAATTGCAGAGATGTTTTCAATGACCTTTTCATTCTGAAGGATACTGGCCTTGGTTTGAAGCAGGTTTTGCTCCATAACCAGTGAAGCCTGGGCAATTGTTGATTCTGAAACCTGATAATGTAAATAAAAGCCTGTGAGTATAATGGGAAGAATAAGAATTGAAAAATACGCAAAAACAAACTTCCAGCTTACACTAAGATTTGAAATATAGCGAATCAGCCTTTTCACATTTCTTTCTCCTTACAACTCAAGTTGCATGGGACAGAATATACAGTCGTTGTCAACTTACTAGCCCATAAAAGTAACTGTCAGTGGTATTTGCATTACTTTCTTTAACTGAAGGTTCAATATTTTTAACTGTTATGTATAAAACCAGACCTATGAGTGCAAAGAAAATGACTATGGTTAACATGATTTTCAAAAAGTTCTTATACATAACTATTCACCCTGAACTTCGGATACTTTATACTGATAATATTTTCCTATATTGAGGATTAATTGTCAACTTACCCATTCCACCCGTTGAAAAAGAAATTTCCTGCAAAATGATATATAATAAATATATACTGCAAGATGCAGGTTGACACTGTCCAAAACACAGTTATGAAAATAGGGGAGATTAATATGGGATTTAAAGAAGAAGTGCTTAAATGTCTTGGAACTTTTCCGGAGCCCTGTGAATTAAACGCCAGGGTTGTGTCCACTAAAGAACTGGATACTCACGTCCTACAACTGGTGCAATACAATGTTGAAAAGGACGACCGGATTTCTGCCTGGCTGCTTATACCAAAAAACATAAAGGGTAAAGCACCGGCAATTATTGCTTCCCATCAGCATGCAGGCGAGTTCTATCTTGGTAAATCCGAGCCAGCAGGACTGAGCAGGAATAAAATGTATCATTACGGTCTGGATCTGTGTCTTCGTGGCTTTGTGGTTTTATGCCCCGATCATCTGGGCTTTGAAGACAGAAGACCTCCTGAATATCAAAGGAAAGAAAATCCGCATATTGACGGTGAAGGTTATGAGAGAATATTATTTTTCAAATACCTGTCGTATGGTTCCTCTTTGCAGGCTAAATATCTGTCGGATTTAACCCGTGGTGTAGACTTTCTTGAATCATTAGACTATGTTGACAGCAGCCGTATAGGTGCCATAGGTCATTCACTTGGCGGGCAGGAAACAATGTGGCTTACCTGGTTTGATAAAAGAATAAAGGCAGCAGTATGCTCCTGTGGAATCAGTCAGATGAAGTCTATTTTCAGGGACAATATTAACCATAATTTTGCCATGTACTCCTTTGGCATTTTAAATGTGGGGGATATTGCTGATCTTGTTTGCGATATTGCACCAAGACCTTTTATGATGACCAGCGGTAGCAGCGATTATATTTTTCCTATGGACGGAGTTATGGAAATACGCGAAAAGGCTGAAAAGAAGTATAAAGAGCTTGGAGTTTCTGATCATTTCCGTTCAGTTTTATTTAATGGAGGGCATTCCTTCCCCGATGATGTGAAAGATAAAGCCTATGATTTCTTAGACAGGTTTCTTAAATAGTATATCAGATATTAAAATGCCAGATCGCTTCATTTGAAGCTCTGATCTGGCATTGTTTACGGCTTTATATTAAGGGGGAATAATCAGGAAATATATACTTAAAAAATTGGAATAACCGCACCTTCGTAATTCTCATTGATGAATTTTCTGACCTTTTCACTTTCCAGTGCTTCCACCAATGCTTTAATTGCCTCGTTGTTTTCATTTCCTTCTTTCACAGCTACTATATTTGCATAGGTTTGAGCTGCCTCCGATTCTTTGTCTTCAACTGCTAAAGCATCTTTGCCAACGTTTAATCCTGCTTCAATGGCATAGTTACCATTAATTACAGCCAAATCTACATCCTGCAGTGCCCGGGCAAGCTGAGCTGCTTCGAGTTCTTTAATTACCAGATTTTTTGGATTCGACTCGATATCAAGAACTGTAGCGGTAAAGCTAACACCTTCTTTTAACTTAATTAATCCCTGGGCTTCCAAAAGCAATAGCGCTCTTGCTTCATTAGTGCCATCATTGGGAACTGCTATGGTTGCTCCGTCAGGAAGCTCGTCCAGGGATTTTGTCTTTCCCGGATAAATACCAAAGGGTTCATAATGAATGGCTGCAACAGAAACGAGTTTTGTCCCGTTCTCTTCATTGAAGTTTTTCAAATATGGAAGATGCTGAAAGTAGTTTGCGTCAAGCTCACCATTGTCGGTGGCAATGTTAGGAATAACATAATCGTTGTATTCCACTATTTCCAGTGTATATCCTTTTTCAGCCAGTATTTCTTTTGCTATTGCCAGAATTTCTGCATGGGGTGTAACACTGGCACCTACCTTTATTGCTGTTTTTTCTGCCTTGCCGCAGCCTGTAAGTAAAACAGTAAGTAATGTGATTGTAATTAAAATTGTTGTAATTTTTTTCATATAAATCCTCCTTTTATATATTAAATTTATTTTATTTAATTCTTTTATCCGAAAGTCTTGCAATTCTCATCCCAATCTCCTGAAAAACCTGCACAATTATTACTAGCAGTATTACCGTAACTGTCATTACGTCTCTTTGGTATCTGTAGTAACCATAATTTACAGCTATTGTACCAAGACCTCCACCTCCAACAAACCCTGCCATTGCGGAATGACCAAGTATTGTTGTAATCGCAATTGCAGCTCCTACTATAAGCGAAGGCTTAGCCTCCGGAATAAGAACCTTGTATACGATTTGAAAGGTTGAACTTCCCATGGACTGGGCTGCCTCTATAACACCGCCGTCAACTTCTTTCAGTGAAGATTCAACCATTCTTGCAACAAAGGGGAAAGCAGCAACAACAAGGGGAACAATTGTAGCTGTGGAACCTATAGTGGTCCCCACTATAGCCCGCGTAAACGGCAGAATAAAAACCAGCAGTATCAGGAATGGAACCGACCTTAAAAAGTTAATTATAAAGCCCAGTAATTTGTTAACAGCGGGTATTGGAAACACTCCGTTTTTATCGGTTATGCATAATACCACACCAAGGGGCAGGCCAAACACATATGCCAATGCAGTAGAAACAACTGTCATATATAACGTTTCCAAAATGCCTTTACCAAGTAATTCAAGCATTCCTGTATCAAACATTGAGCTCTTCCTCCTTATAGAAAATTCCTTTATCGTCGAGATATGCAAATATTCTTTTTATCGATACATCATCGTCGGGAAGCTGCAGCAGCATCTCGCCATAAGCCTTCCCGTCAATACTTTTTGTGTTTGCATACAAAATATTTACTACTGCCCTGCATTCAAGTGTCATGTTTGAAATAATGGGTTCAAATGCAGAATTACCGTCAAAGATAATGCGAAGGCATCTTTTGCCCGTCATATTGCGGATTTCCTTTCCCTTAGGCAAAATTAGCTGCTTTGCAGTGTCTGATCGGGGCCTTAGGAAAACCTCCCTGACTTCGCCGGTTTCAACCACCTTACCTTCGTGAATTACAGCCACACGATTGCATATTTGATCAATAACTTCCATCTCATGGGTTATAATCAGGATTGTAACACCTAAAGTACGGTTTATATTTTGCAACAGCTCTAAAATTGATCGGGTTGTGTTTGGATCAAGCGCACTGGTAATCTCATCGCAAAGTAAGACCTTTGGTTCTGTTGCCAATGCTCTTGCTATTGCAACCCTTTGCTTTTGGCCCCCGGACAATTGGGATGGATAAGCATTCAGTTTATCAGACAGACCGACAAGTTCCAAAAGCTTTATAGCTTTCGCTCTTGCCTCGTCCTTGGGAACCCAGGCTATTTCCAGCGGATAGCATACATTTCTTAAAGCCGTCCGTTGCTGCAGAAGATTAAAGCTTTGAAAAACCATGCCCATGGACTGCCTGACCTTAAGAAGCTCTTTTGAACTTAAATCTCCCATATGCATGCTGTCGAAAATTATCTCACCCGACGCAGGCTTCTCCAGCAGGTTAATACACCGCACCAGCGTACTTTTGCCTGCACCGCTTAACCCAATAATTCCAAAGATCTCTCCTTTTTTAATTTTCAGATTGATATTTTTCAGAACTTCAATTTTTCCTTCACTTGTATCAAAGGTTTTGCATAAGTTTCGTAAGACTATCAATTAGTTCCCCCCTCAAATAAAAGAGATTCCCGAAAAAATAAAAAAGTAGGAAACTTTCTGCTTCCTACTTTGAAAATATTGTATAATAAATTTTATAAGTATTATATCATTACAGATAGGAGCAGAAAGCAATATGAGAACAGCACAGCATAGACATGTACATACACATGTACATGTTAGACTGACACATACCAATAGCACTGATATTTAAATGTGCTGATATTTTGGTTCTCATAGTGCAACTCCTTTTTGACAATACTGATTAGTGAGATAATATAACAGTTTTTCTTAGATGTCAATAGGCTTTTAATGTTTTTTTATGTAACAAAAGGGCGATTTGCAAAACACTTCATACATTCCCTTACCCCCCCATTACGGAAATGTATGCGCAGAACGCCCTTTTGGTTCTAAAATTAAAACATAGTTTTTTCTATAACACCATTTTTCATGACAAATTTTATATGATCTTTATCAGCAAGACAACTTATGTCTTCCAGAGGATTTCCATCTGTAATTACTATATCTGCAAGTTTATTAGCCTCAAGGCTTCCAAGCTTATCCTGGCACTTCATAAGGTATGCTCCGTTAATAGTTCCGGCTTTAATGGCCTCCATAGGAGTCATTCCTGCCTGAACCATCGCTGCAAATTCCCTGCCATGCTTTGCATAGGGTGTGTTTTCGGAGTTACTGAAGTCTGTTCCCAAAGCTATACGGATACCTGCTTTTCTTGCCATTTCAATGGTTTTTATGTTTGCCTCGGCGCATAGTTTTGCCTTTTCTGCAACAACAGGATGTAAGCCCGGAAAATTCGCCACATTTAGCGAAATATACAGTGTTGTTACAAGAGAAACATCGTTTTCAGCCATTAAATCTATGGTTTCAGGCCCGAGCATTACCCCGTGTTCAATACATTTAACCCCTGCCTTAACAGCCTGAAGCGCTCCGGTATTTCCGGTGCAGTGTGCTGCCACATAGGTACCATGCCTTTTTGCTTCATCGACAATTGCCTTTAATTCCTCGAATGAAAACTGCACATCATCAACATTGTCGGTAATTGACGATACTCCACCTGTTGCGCACACCTTTATAAACTTAGCGCCCTGCCTGAAGTTTTCTCTGGTTGCGAGAATACATTCATCAACACCATCGCATAATCTTCCGGTTAAATTAGTTGCATTTACCTCTTCTTTTGTAGCATCGCCTGCTGTATCGCAGTGACCGCCTGTTATACTTAAAAGCCTTCCACCGGGCATTATACGGGGGCCCCGAAGATAGCTCCGGTTAACAGCACGCTGTAGTGCAAACCCGTTTACACTCATGTCCCTTAAACCTGTAAATCCTGCATCAAGCAGAATTCCAATCTCGTATGCCGCACCCAGCAGCTTATCGTATCTCGTGCTTTTCTGTCCGGCGGTTACTTCCCCACAAAGATGTATATGACAGTCGATAAACCCCGGCATTATAGTGCCGTTCCCGGCGTCTATTATTTCAGCCTTTTCGGGTATTTCTTTTTCATTATATATTCCAGCATATTTAATTGTATCATTAATAACAACAACAAGTCCATTTTCTATTGCTGTATCCGATACACCATCTATTACTCTTCCTTTTAAAGCATAAAAACCCATTTCCTGTCCTCCATTATAAATACTAAAGGTGTACCAGCCTCATTCTTCTACTTCAATAATGCCTTCTATTTCAACGGTAACATTCAGTGGCAGCTGGTTTACACCAATTGCAGACCTGGCAGCACATCCATCCGGGCCAAATATGTCTATTAACAACTGGGATGCACCATTTGCAACTATGTGTTGTTTATCAAAACCTGTTTCACTGCTGACCATAACGGTAAGTTTTACTATCTGCTTAATTTTATCCAGATCACCAATCGCATTTTTAACCGCAGCCAGCATATTTAATATACAAAGCCTTGCTGCCTCCTGGGCGTATTCAATATTGCGTTCATTACCTACCTTGCCCGAGTATTTAACTTCTCCATCCAGCCAGGGTATTTGCCCTGAAACATAAAGTACGTTTCCTACCCTTCTCACCGGTGTATATAAGCCACCGGCAGGCGATGATTCTGGAAGTGTGTAACCAAGTTCAATTATTCTGTTTTCAATTCTCATACCCATCCCTCCTGTATTTTAAAGCAGGCCACATAATGATTGTTCCCAATATCCTTTAATTCCGGAGCTTCCTCGGTACACTTTAGCCTGGCATGTGGGCAGCGGGATGAAAACCTGCAGACAGGTGCCGGATTGATTGGACTTGGAACCTCTCCTGACATAAGCATGTGCGGGCGGCTTCTTTCATAGTCAGGATCGGCCTCCGGAGCTGCCGCAAGCAGGCCTATTGTATACGGATGCATTGGGTTATTAAAAAGTTCGTTGGTTTCGGCCATCTCAATTATCTGTCCAAGGTACATTACGGCAGTGTCGTCGGAAATATGCCTCACCACATTTAAGTCATGAGCTATAAATAAATAAGTTAGTTTTAATTTTTCCTGAAGTTCTACAAGCAGGTTTATTATCTGGGCCTGTATTGAAACGTCGAGCGCCGAGATTGCCTCGTCGCAAACAATGAACTTTGGATTTACAGCCAGCGCACGGGCAATTCCTACCCGCTGACGCTGTCCGCCTGAAAATTCATGAGGAAAGCGGTTTGCATGTTCCCTCGACAGGCCTACAATCTCCAACAGTTCATAAATACGTTCGGTATATTCCTGTTTTGTTTTGCAAAGCCTGTGTATTTTCAAGCCTTCTCCGATTATTGCACCCACTGTCTTCCTGGGATCCAGGCTTGCATAAGGGTCCTGGAAAATCATCTGCATTTTTCTTGTAAATTGCTTATATTCCTTACCATTCAGTTTATGAACATCCATACCATCGAACAATACCTTGCCTTCATCTGCATCGTAAAGTCTAATGATAGTGCGTCCGACAGTGGTTTTACCACAACCTGATTCTCCCACCAGACCGAAGGTTTTTCCTTCATCTATATAAAAGCTAACATCGTCAACTGCATGCAGCACCTGGTTTCTTCCCAGGCGAAAATATTTTTTCAGTCCTTTTACTTCAAGCAAATGCTCTGCCATTTACAAATCCCCCTTCAGGTCCGGTGTTTTTAATCTGCTCTTCCTTCCAGGCAGTTCATATTTCGGGGCCTGCGGATGCATAAGCCAGCAAAAAACACTATGCCCGTTTTCCAGTTCGGTAGCTTCAGGCGGCATTTCCTGGCAGATTTTCATGCAGTATCTGCATCGTGGTGCAAAGGCACAGCCTTTAGGCGGTGCAAACAGATCGGGAGGAGTGCCGGGAATAGATGCTAATGTCTTTCCTGTCTCCCCGCCCGAGGGCATACTTTCCAGCAAGCCCGATGTATAGGGATGCTTTGGATTGTAGAAAATATCCCGGGCAAGGCCTGTCTCAACAACTTTGCCGGCGTACATTACTGCAATGCGCTCAGCAGTCCGCGCAACAACACCGAGGTCATGAGTTATTATTACCACCGAGGTTCCCAGTTCTTCTTTTAATTCATTAATCAATTCAAGAATTTGTGCCTGGGTTGTAACATCCAGGGCAGTTGTTGGTTCGTCAGCAAACAAAACCTTGGGGTTACATACAAGGGCCATTGCAATCATAACACGCTGGCGCATGCCTCCCGAGAACTGGTGAGGATATCGCCTGTAGCTTTTTTCGGGGTTGGAAATACCCACCTTTTTAAGCATTTCTATTGCCCTTTGTTTTGCTTCTTTTGCAGATATTTTCTCGTGTTTAAGTATTCCCTCTGCTATCTGTCTGCCGATACGCATGGTTGGATTCAGGCTTGTCATTGGATCCTGAAATATCATGGACATTTCGTTTCCCCTAAGCCTTTGCATTTGCTTTTGGGAATAATGGGTTATGTTTTCACCGCAATAATAGATTTTACCGCTTTTAAGCCTTCCGGGCGGTGTTGGTATAAGCTTCATAACGCTTTGAACAGTAACACTTTTACCACAACCCGACTCTCCGACAACAGCAAGGGTTTCACCTTTATTTACATACAGCGAGACTCCTCTGACTGCATGAACCTCTCCTGCATATGTATCAAAGGAAAAATGTAAATCTTCTATTTCCAAAATTCTTTCCTGCATCAGATTAAGTTCTCCTTTCTACATACGCAGCTTTGGATCTAACGCATCTCTTAATCCATCGCCAAAAAGATTGAATGACAACATAGTAACAGATATTAAAACCGCGGGTATTAAAAGCTGTGACGGATAGACGCGGAATACCGATATACCCATATTTGCAAGTTGACCCCAACTTGGAATAGGCGGAGCAATTCCAAGCCCGATAAAACTTAAAAAAGCCTCTTGGAATATTGCTGCAGGTACGCCCATTGTCATGCTTACAACAACAATTCCCAGAGTATTGGGAATCAAATGCTGAAATATAAGTGTCGCAGAAGATGCACCGAGAGTACGTGATGCAAGAACAAATTCCTGTTCTTTCAGTTGAAGTATCATACCGCGTACACTTCTTGCGGTACCCATCCAGCCTGTTAATGCAAAAGCTATAACAAGAGCAACTGGTCCTGTGCCGATATATATGGTTATTAAAATTATATAAATCATATTTGGCACGCACATCACTATATCTATAAACCGCATAATAATCATGTCAACTTTTCCACCGAAATACCCGGATATTCCGCCGATCACAACACCTATTATTCCTGGTATTACCGAACCAAAAATACCAACTGCCAGCGATACCCTTGCGCCAACCCATACACGTACCCACAGATCCCTTCCGTGAGAATCGGTTCCGAATGGGTGTTCTATGGAAGGTGGTGCATTGGTATTCGTAAGATCCTGTTTTGTATACGAATACTGTGAGAAAATTGGAACAAATATAGCCAGCATTGTAATAATAATTATTATTGACAGGCCAATCATTGCTACCTTATTTTTAAATAACCTGCGGCGTGCATCGGCCCAAAATGTAATACTGGGCCGGGTAATAATCTCACTTTCCGTACTACCGGCGTTCATATGCGAAAAGGCATCCTTGGGCAGATCAATTGGTATGTTACTCATATTGGCCTCCTTTATTTTGTAATCCTAATCCGGGGATCCACGATTCCATATGCAATATCCACAAGGAAGTTTGCAAATACAAGGAAGGTTCCGTAAAAGATTGTTAAACCCATTGTCATGGTATAATCCAGACCTGTAATGGAATTAACAAAATGCTGGCCAAGCCCCGGAATTGCAAATATTTTCTCTATAACAAATGTTCCCATGAGCACGCTTGTAACCATAGGGCCAAGCATTGTTAAAACGGGAATCAACGCATTTCTTATTTGATGGCTCCAAACTATCCGGCCTTCGCTAAGCCCCTTTGCTTTTGCTGTTTTAACATAGTCCTGCATTACCACCTCAAGCATACTGGCGCGCATAACACGGGTTAAAGTAGCCATTAAAGACAGTGCCAGTGCTACCGTGGGTAAAACTGTATGTGCAGGTGTTTGCCATTGGGAGACCGGCAGTATTTTAAGTTTTATAGCAAAAATATACTGTAAAAAGGAACCCATGATGAAACTGGGTATTGATACACCAATTACAGCTACAATTACACAAATATAGTCGACAGCCTTTCCGCGCTTCCTGGCTGATGCAACCCCCAATGCAAGACCTATTGGCAGTGCAATGGCAAGAGACCTGAGCCCAAGCTCGGCAGAGATTGGAAAGGTGGATGCAATTATACTGTTCACTGTGCGGTTCGTATATTTCAGAGAATACCCCATATTTCCACGAAGCAGATTTTTCATATAGGTAAAGTACTGTTCGATTAAAGGTCTGTCAAGCCCGTAATAGGCCATCATTCTCTCCTGTACTTCAACAGACAAGAGCTTTTCTGTTTGAAACGGGTTACCGGGCAATGTGCGCAACAGGAAAAACGATATTGTTGCCAGAAGCCATATCGTTATTATTGAAATAATCAAACGCTTAAAAATATACTTTACCATTTTTTGCCCCTTCTCTGTTTATCGGTTTACAAGCTTTTAAGCAGCTGTGAATACTAAATTATAACAGGTGAAATAACTGATTTGCCTTTTCAGTTCCCTCATCTGTTATAATATAATCTTGGCTGGTTAATTTCAATTGCCTTTATTTCTCAAAACAGCCTTGCGTATTACAGCTCAGAGCCTGTGAATTCACAGGCTCCAAGTGTAAATTACCCCCCCACCGAAAAGGAAATAAAAACTTGTTATTTTCTATGGAAGGTATTAGTGCTCAAGGATCTTTGCGTATATAAATTCTATTGAACCTGTCTGACGTCCATAGAAAATTCCATCCACATAATCCCTGAATAAATATGCTGTTCCAGGCAGCCATAGTGGTGATACAGGACATTCATCCAGAATTAACTGATGCGCCTGTTGAAGCTTTGTAAAACGTTCTTCAAGGTTATCAGCATTCATTGATTCGTTAAACAGATCGGTATATTCCTGGTTCGACCACTTAGCATAGTTATTGGGGTTATCTAACGTGTAATTGTCCAGAAGTGTTTCAGGAGCCACTCCTGTACTCATACCGTTGAGGAATATATCAAACTCACCTGCCAGCAGGCTTCCAATAGCCTGTGGAACCGGCATAATATTAATGTCTACGTTTACTCCCAGCACATCCTGCCATTGTGCCTGCAGCGCTTCCGCATAAGCTCTGTGAGTTGGGGAATCCAGGCATACATAATTGATTGCCGGAAGTTCTGAGGGTGATGAAAGACCCATTTCGGATAAAGCAGCGTTCAGGTATTCCTTAGCTTTTGCCGGGTCTCCGCTGATATGAACATTGTTGGAAGCAGGATATTTCTCCACTATGGATTCACCATCCAAAGATATTTCGGGATCAATCATACTGTCCGCAACAACTGTTCCAGGGGAAGCTATTGCCTTTACTATAGAATCACGGTTTATTGCATAGCTGAGTGCCAAACGAAGATTTTTGTTTGATAAAACAGCGCCTTCCCTTGACATAAATACAAGGTGCTGTAACGTACCTCCTGCACGGGTTCTGAAAGAGTCGCTGTATTTTACTGTTTGAACGGCTGAGATACTGTAAATACCGTCAACTTCACCCAGGTCATACATACCGACGCGGGTATTTTCATCAGCAACAATATACTCAACAACCTGTTCAAGAATTATGCTGTCAGCATCCCAATACCCGGGGTTCTTCTCCATAGTAATTTTTGAACCCTGAGCCCATTCAGTAAGAACAAAAGGTCCGCACCCAATGAAACTTTCAGGGCTTGATCCGTAATTCTGCCCATACTTTTCAACATAATCCTTCCGGATGGGATAGAAATTTATACCCTGTGCCATTTCTTCAAGGAAGAAGGGTTCGGGCTTTGTAAGAGTAATAACCAGTGTTTTATCATCCACTGCTTTAATACCAACCTGAGATGTATCTGTTATTTCCCCTCTTGCATATTCCATGGCATTTAACACCGCACTGAATGATTCAATCTGCGTTGAGCCGGTTTCGGGGCTTAACAGACGTAAATAAGCGTATTCAAAGTCATAAGCTGTTACGGGCTTTCCGTCAGACCAATTAGCATCGCGCAAATGGAAAGTGTAAACAATACCATCATCCGAGACATCATATTTCTCTGCTATACCAGGAATTATTTCACCTCTGCTGTAGCGTATAAGAGCTTCATTTACTGCATACATCACTAATGCTGACATTTCGTCATTCATAAGGCTTACATCAAGTGTCATCATATCGTTGTGGCCAACGAAGGTCAAAATTTGCTCATCTGCTAATTTGGGTTCTCCCGAAGGAGTATCTGTTTTTTCTCCAGTGTCATTGCTTTCCGTCACATCGGTATCGATATTCTTTTGATCACCGGTAGTGGTACAACCTGCAAGGACACTGCAAAGTAAGGCAATTATTAATAATAATGCAGACAGCTTTTTCTTCATTTCTCTCTCCTCCTGACATATTCTGGTTATATTACAGCTCCCTTTACGCCGGTTATATTAAATGCTGTTCTTAAAAGTCGTGGCATAGTTCGGAAGCAATTTCTGAACCTGTTGTTTCTTTAATAATGCCGTATTTTATTCCGGCTTTTAATAACTTATTTAAAGCAGTTTTAAGCTCGCTTCGGGGTATGCCAACCTGAAAGCGGCAAAAACCCTCACCGCCGGGACCGTATTGACTTCCACGATCTACTGAAATACCGGCATCATTTATAAAAAAGTCATGCAGCTCATCTTCAGTAAGACCAAGTCTTCTAAAGTCAGCCCACAAAAGAGTTCCTGCCCTGTGCCTGCATATGGTCACATCGGGTAAGTACCTGTTAAAGAAATCTTTAACAATTTTTATGTTTTCAGATACAAATTCGATCAATGCATCAATCCATTTTTTCCCCTCTTCCGAGTATGCTGCAATTATAGCGTTATACATAAATGGATCAAGACTTCCATAGTGTTCAGCATCCCGTTGAATGGTGTATGCTTTACGAATTTTTTCATTGGGAATTATAACGTTTGAGTGGCTCATTCCTGTAAAATTAAAGGATTTTCCTATTGATGTACAAATAATACAATTATCCCTGGCTTCGGGTATTGTTGAGTAGGGTATAACTTTGTGCCCATAAAATGCATGCTCTGCAAAAATTTCGTCTGCGATTACCAAAACATCATATTTTTTCGCAAGCTTTGCTACTCTATGTAAATCTTCTTCTTCCCAGATATCCATAATAGGATTATGAGGATTACAAAGAATCATCATTTTATTCTCGGGCTTAGCCATCAAACGCTCGAGGTTCTCAAAGTCCATTTCATAATAGCCATCCCTGTATATTAAAGGATTGCAGACCTTTTTGCGTTTTGCATTATTGATTACCCGATCATACAGTACATAAACAGGAGGTTGCACAATAATACCATCCTGCTCATTTGTAAAAGCACGTATTGACGTACTTATGGCCCGAAGGGTTCCGTAAGACGGAACTATCCATTCTTTTTCTATCTCATAGTCTCGTACCGTACGCATCCAATTCTGAATAGCATTTAAGTAAGCCGGACGATCGGAAGGTGTCCACCCATAAAGCCCCGATGCGGCTCTTTTTGTAAGAGCTTCTATTATGCAGGGGGCTGTCTTTAAATGTAATTGTGCCCCCGACAAAACAACTAAATCGGGGTTATAGTCTGTACCAAAATCTATGTCCTGTGCATCTGCTAATGTTTTAAAATCAAAATTCTTCACTTATATCTCAGCCTTTGTGGATAATTTACTGAACATTTCAGTAAGTTAATTAGTTACATTATATTGCTCTTAACAGCCAATTGTCAATGCAATTTTAAAAATCACGGGGAGCATGGGAACGGTTTCTTTGCTTCCTCAGCTTCTCAAAAAGACTAAACACCCGAAGCAGGACCCGCGTACAGAGCTTTTGCGGATTTCAGCCTGTCTGAGCTGAACTGCACAGCTTAGAGATGTATAGTCAGAGCGAGGACAAGCAAGCCGTTACAAAAGTTAAAAGACGCGGGTGGTTCGGGTGTTTTTGGAGGCGCAGAGCAACACGCTTCGAAGCCTTGCTGCATTGCTGTAAGTTAAGAGCGTGAAGTTGAGCCACCCGGATATGGAGACCTCTATGCAGAATTATTTTTATACAAAGGAGCGTGCGTGCCGGTAGGTGCTTTGTTGCTCAAAAAGACAAAACGCCCGAAGCTGGACCCGCGTACAGAGCTTTTGCGGGTTTCGGCTTGCTTGCCCGAGCTGAACTATACAGCTCTTGCAAATGGAACGTTTGTTATTGCACTATATTTTTACTTCGAAGGAAGCAAAAGAACCGTTCCCATGCTTCATTTGCTTATCTGCTGAAATTTGAATTTCCAAGCTCCAGGTCCATTTTCAAATATTCCAGGGCTTTTTCTTCGTCACGGCTTTCTATTGCGTCAACAATTTCACAATGAAAGGTTTTCAGATTTTCGCCATTTGACTGATTTTTTAAATTAAGAGTACGTGTTGAAATGTCAAGAAGATGAGTTACTATTTCCTTTAAGAAATTATTCCCGGTCAGATCGGCCATTTTACAGTGAAATTCACTGTTTGATGCACAATCACTTTTAACGGCGAGGTTACGAAGTATTTTTATGTCTTCGGGATCAGCTTTCTTAATTAAAGTTCTTACAGCAAATCCTTCATTAATTAAACGCAACTGCTGGGTTTGATAAAACTCTACCTCACTTAATGAAACTATAAGATAGCCTTTTCTAGGATAACTTATAAGACGCCCTTCTCTGCATAAGCGATGAAGCGCTTCTCGTACCGGAGCTTTGCTAACACCATATCGTTTAGCCATTACCCGTTCCACAATGAACTCATCAGGGCTTAACTTAAAATTGTTAATATCTTCCTTTATTGCTTTATACACTTTATCGCTTAACGTTTCTTTCACATAATCCCCCCTGAAAGGAAATCGACGCAGAGGTATGCTCTTCTGCTTCCTCGATTTTGGGTAATATTATATAACGAAAGTAAAAGTAAAAAAGCAATTTATAACAGATAAATTAAGTTTAACCCAGAACAGAGTTAACTGCAAGGATTAAGGCATTTTTGAACTTTTGTAACGGCTTGCTTGCCCTCGCTCTGGCTATACATCTCTGAACTGTGTAGTTCAGCTCAGGCAGGCTGAAACCGGCAATAATGCGTCGGGAATATAATACGAAAAGCTGTTTGATCTGGATTCTAAAAACTGATATAATCTTCTTGCATATGGTGAAAGGATGAGCAAATCATATGAGCCAGTCAATTTCAGATAAAGTGTACATAAAGCTACGTGACAGCATCATTACGGGAGAGATATCAAACAGGGAAATAATCCTTGAACAATCAATTGCTGATAAATTTGGAATAAGTAAAATAACTGCACGGGGTATCCTTAAACAGCTTTGCCACGAGAAGTATCTGAATTGTTATCCTAGAAAAGGTTATCTGGTTAACGAGATTACTCATGAACAATGCAGGAAAATCCAGCAGTTACGTTACCAGATTGAAGCACTGGCACTTCGTTTAATTGCATCACAGAATCTTAGTAAAGGGCTGACAACCCTAAAGCAAATATTGGAGAAACAGAATTTTTCAAAGGATCCTTATCAAACAATAAATACCCAATTTCACCTGGCTCTTGCAAAATTGTCGGGCAACCAGTATATATACGATGTTCTTTATCCCTACTTAGGATACGTTGCCCGCTATGCCATAACGAGTATTGAACGGGGGCGTTTCTCGCGGGAAAATAACTATCACCACGAAATTGTTTCTTCTTTGGAGAATAATGACATTAATGCTGCATTAAACTATCTGCGTCTAGATCTGCAATTAAAGGAAAATGAGATATAACCTACTTTCCATTCACCTGCAGCTTGCTTAAGCGAATACTGGGTGAACCGACACAGTAACTTCTAAGTAAAAATTCATCAATTAGCAAATCGTTACCTGTCTCTTCAATATTATTAAAAAGATTTATAAGGTTTCCGCATATGGTTAAAGCTGTAACAGAGTGATGTGGCTTTCCGTCCTTTATAACAATACCCCTGCATGGTATAGCAAAATCGCCCGAACCAATGTTTATTGAATGGAAAATATCATAGGATTCAGTTATATATACACCATCGCCCATATCCTTAAGCATTTCTTCCACCGAACGAACCCCCGGCTGGATAAAGCATATCTTTGGAGTAACAATTACATCGGTTGGTACATTCCCGGTCAGCAATGCAACTCGTCCGGCATTTCCAGAGGGCTGGGCATTTAAATGTGACGAGCTGGACAAGTTATGCATAAGACCCGTGAATTTACCCTTATCTACAAGTATTGTTTCCTTTCCCGGCGTGCCCTCACAATCGAAGGGGAAACAATAGCCTGTGCCGGAATGGAAGGGTGTATCTATAATACTTAATGCCGATGAACCTATATATTCACCAAGCCTTCCCTTCAGTACGGTAGAGCCATCAAAGTATTTTATACCGCTGAATAGCTGCCACGCTGTCATCATAATATTTACCCCGACATTGTGGCTAAGAATAACGGGGTATTCTCCCGGCTGAAAGTTTCCAGGTTTTATTTTATTCCTTAATATGTTGTTAATCTGACTTACCAAAGAGTCCGGATCAATCTCTTCGATAGATGATGCAGACACCGAGCAGGCAGCGTCAACACTATCCCCCAGGATTTCTGCAGTAACCTTTACTTGAGCATAAACAACATTCCTTGTGAAATATACATCAACACCTTTTGAATTAATAACCCGGGATGAAAAAGTATCCACTCTGATATTTGCAAAAGCAGTATTTATTGACGGAACAGCAGAACGAACCAAATTTTCCAGCAGCATTGCCTTTGCTACAATATCCGAAAAATTTATTATATTAGCCGTACCTGCACATTTTGCAGCATTAAGTGAATTATAGGCCGTTTCAGGTGAATTTAATATGTCTCTTTTATAGCTGTCCGAAACAATGCCGTTATTGTAAGCTTTTAAAATTACCTTATTCGGATCTTCACTGAGATCTTCGGTATAGGCATATCCTGTTTTATCTCCTGAAGCCCGGACATACACAGAAGTAACATCCGAAACATCGGTTTTAACAATCTGCCCGCAACTTACACCTATCAGCACGCTGATTTTTTGCTCTGCATTAACCTCGGCTTCGGTTATATGTTCAGGTAAATTATTTATCGCTCTTTTATAGTTTTCAAGAAAATTCATACTTCGCCCTCCCCGCCTACTGTCATAGAAGATATGCGTATTCTCGGCTGAAAGCTTGTTGTAGTGACAAGCCCGGAAATTGAACCGCAAAAACCTCCGCCTTCGGTTTTTATTTTACTTCCAACCCGGTCCACCAGTTTAATTAAATCGATACCTCTGGCATTAAGCATCAGACCTTTAACCCTATGAGCTATTTTTCCGTTTTTTATCCAATAACCTTCACTTACAGATACCGAGAATTCTCTTCCGCTGTTGCCACCACCAAGACGTTTAACAAAAAGACCCTCATCTATTGAACTAATCATTTCATCCTCATCGTCGGTACCCGGCGCCAGATAGGTATTAGTCATCCGGGCAGCTGGAGGGAACATATATCCCTGGCGTCTTCCGCTTCCCGTTGAAGGCATGTTTAGTTTTCTGCCACCCAGTCTGTCACAGAGATAGCCTTTTAAAACGCCATTTTCAATTAATACATTTTTTTGTGTTGGATGCCCTTCGTCGTCAATTCCTGCAGTTCCATAAAGCCCCGGTATGGAACCGTCATCAATAACGGTAACTTTTGAAGAAGCAACTTTTTGGCCCAGCTTCCCTGCAAAATCGCTGTTATTTGCAGCTATTGCAGTTGCTTCAAGAGGGTGACCACACGCCTCATGCCATATAACTCCACACGAGCCTGCCTCCAATACAACGGGCACAACACATGAAGGAACAGATACAGCATTCATGCTGTCTGCAATATCACGGATAAAATTCTGTGCAAATGAAATGTAGTCATTTCTCTCTTTAAAAGCTTCAAATCCGTAAGGTCGTGGAAAATCTGTCCATTCATAATGGCTTGTTTTACCGTCCTCAACGGTGGCCTGAAGGCGCAGACGAGTTGTAACTCGCCTGTCTTCGGTATATAATCCTTCACTGTTTACTACAAGAATTCGTTGATCTGTATCAAAATAATCAACATTTAATTGCCGAATAGTATGTCCTGCACTTCTTGCGGCTGAATCGGTTTCACGGATTACCTCTATTTTTTTGGAATGAGGTACCGTACCTGGATATTGAATCACTGAATTAGGGTTTTTCACAGGTTGCATAGAAAAAACAATGCGGCGTTTTTCCAACTTTTCGCAGGCGTTCAGTAATTCGGCCGCCCTTTTTGCAGCATCCATCAGGCCGCTAAAAGATAGATTGTTGGTATAAACATATACACTTCGCGTGCCCAAAAGCACATATATTCCGGCACCAAAAATATGAACACTTGTAATACCTTTAAGTATCTGCTGCGAGCATTTAATATTAAGCTCGTCCTTATCTTCGAAAAACAGCTCTGCAAAGTCTCCTCCGCTTGAAAGAGCAGTTTGAAGGACTTTTTCCATTTCATTAGTGGTTATCACTGTGAAGCCCCCTAACTAAAATGTTCAGTGAATAGTTTAAGTATAGTATATTGTCGTTCTGTTCTCCTTGTCAACAGTTTATCTGACAGTTTTACCAGCATCAGACCCTTCATTTGCAATAGCTGTACAGTTCAGCCCGGGCAGATCGAACTTGCTTCCTGTTACACATTTAAGCTGCATTTCTCTAAAGTTTTCCTTTCATTGCACTGTGTCCGCAAAGTCCTGACAGTGACCATGGTAATACTGTAAGAATAAATATTAAATAAATTGTAAGCTGTCTATTCAAAAAAGAAGCAGGAGAACCGCACCCTGCTTCTTCAGATTAATTTTTTCAGCGTTATGGCATCCTCGAAAAATTGTTCTACACTATTATCTCTTACAAATTCCAGCATAGCATAGCGTTCTCCGGGTGCCTGCCTGATTATTTCTATGTACTGTTCCCACTCTTCAGCGCCTGATTCCAGGGGAAGCTTTTTCCCGTCAATCCAATGAAATACATGAATATTTGAAAGATAGGGCAAAATGGAATGCAAACCATTAATACGCTCTTCAACATTCATTTCCTGTGACGGCTGCCAATATGTTCTTATATTATCATGGTTAATTTCCTTTAATAATTTCAGGCACGAATCATTTGTGTCGGTAAGGGTTTTTTTATGGAACTCAAATGCTATCTGAATATTTTCTTTTTTTGCAGCATTAGTTATTCGCTGTGAATCTGTTACTACATTGTTCCAATACTCTTCATTTGCATCGGAAGACCCAACAGTACCTGCCCATACACGTATAACCGGGGATTCCAAAGCTTTAGCTGTTTTAAGTACATCACCGAAACTAAACTCGTTTTGCTCTCCAACCCTGTAATATGAACCATATGCAGCAACTTTCAGTCCTGCATCTTTTGTTAACTTTAATACTCGCTTTGCGCAATCAGTATCGCCGTGGGGAACATGCTTATCTCCTCCCCATTCGATACCATCCAGCCCTGCCTTTTTGGCAAGTTCTATAACTTCTTCGGGTGTAAATTGTCTGAATGTTACAGAAACAAGACCTGAATAAATCATAGCTGCTCCTTTCTATCATTTTCAGCTTGCGGATAATATGAATAATTGGTAAGGTTTATTTTCTTTCCGGGTTTTGCCCACGCAATATCCATTTCGCTCGGCAATTTCCATAGGTCATAGCATTCTGTTAAAGCTTCAGCCAATCCTTCCACATAAATTATTTCATCATCCGACTTGAATGCCCTCTTTTTGACCAAATTTTCAGGAAAGACAGTAATCTCGGGCATTGATTCCTGCATTCCATTAATAGATAAGATATGCGAAAATGCTGCTTCCGGACCGCATGAAACAGGTTTACCTTCCTGAACCTGATTAATAAACCTTAATAATTTCGTGTAACTGTCAATACGCGGGATATTGTAGGGAATAATGGTTCCATCGTTTAAGTGAGCTTCGAAGGAAATTTCTCCTTTTATATCAGAATAGAAAATCTTCCCTTCTGTAAACTCATAGCAAAACTTAAGTATGTTCCCTGTCTCTTTTCCATGGGCATGAGAAGCAACAAACATTATCTCCACATCTTCATCGGTGAAAATCCTGGCTGCTACAGTATCATAGTTTTCAATGTTATTTGCCCGGTATAACTCGGCCTGTACTGTTACCGGAACAGAGCTTGTGTATTTGCTTTTGCCTGTAACAAAGAACATATTATGCAGGTAGTGAGCAGTAGCGTTATTTGCAATACTATCAAGCACCCATCTTCCTGAAGCATCTTTCTTTTTTCCGGCCCAGTTTCTACTGTAATACTTTAGTCCTCTAGGCCATAATGCAATTGTCTTTAGCCTTTTTGCACGCCCGAAAACACCTGACTGTATGTCTTGTTTCAATTGCTGAATTTCATCGCTGAATGACCACTGATAGCCGATTGCAAGAATTTTCCCCGACTTGTCTCTTGCTTCCATCATCTTTTTTGCATCCTGCACCGTTGCACTGATGGGTTTTTCGCACAAAACGTGGCTTCCCATTTCTAACGCGTAACAAACCTGTTCACAATGAAATTGTATTGGAGATGCAATAATTGCGTAATCTGCAGAGCAACTCGAATAGAAATCTTTTAAACTTCTGAAAACAGGAATTTCTCTTTTTCTTACTTCGTCCATACATGCACAATTTTCCGGGTAAGGCTCAACAACGCCTGCTATTTTTATTCTATCCCTGTCACAATTGTTAATAATTCCGTTAAAATAAGTATGTCCGAACCCTCCGATTCCGACAATAACAACCGAAACTGAATGCTCCATTGCTTAATTCCTCCAAAATTATGTTAAGTAATTATGCTTCTATACGAACTAAACGTCCATTGGATCTTTTTATGGCATCTACAATTAAAACAGCTCTAATTGCCGAATGTCCATCAACAAAAAAGGGCTTATTCTCCAAAATGCAGTTGTAAAATAACTGTATTATCCTGCTATGAGACATCCCCCATTCGGATTTTTTCCCTTTCGGGCTATCACCGGTATAAATTTTTGTTTCATTTTCGGTGATAATTTCCAGCTTGCACTGATCGACAATAATTTTTGCTTTTTCACAGATTATTTCAACCTGTGCCAGTTTACCACATGTATAGCAATTTGTAAAATGTCCTACCGCACTGCCACCGTTACACAGACCAAAATTGGCCATGCAGCTGTCATCAACCTCGTAATCATCGGTATCACGAAGTTTTGTTGCAATGGCTGTAACTGTGCTAATTCCGCCACATAAATAATCGAGCAAATCAATTGTATGAATGGCCTGGTTAATGATTACGCCCCCTCCCTCGGTTGCATATTTCCCCCGCCAGCTGGATTCTGTATAATAAGCGCCATGCCGGTCCCAAGCCACTCTTGCCATTGCAGATAAAATTTTCCCGTATCTACCGCTTTCAATTGTTTTTTTTGCCATAACAGTAGTAGGGTTCATGCGGTTTTGGAAGCATACACCCAGGTAGCGATGATTCTTTTCCGAAACTTCAATCATTTTTTTAGCATCACCGGGATGTATGGACATAGGTTTTTCACAAAATACATGCTTACCATGTTCCAGGGCTTCAATGGCAAGTGCAGGATGCGTATGATGAGGGGTACAGATATGAACAATATCTACGTTGGGATCAGCAAGTATTCCTTTATGATCATTTAAAGGAATGCCTCCATACCGCTTTGAAAACTCTTTTGCTTTTTCTTCAATAATATCCATACAGTATAATAATTCGCCATTGGTGCTTTTTAAAACTGCATCACCGTGGTTTTTAGATATTGCCCCACAGCCTATAATGGCTATACCCAGTTTCTTCATATGTACATCTCCGTTTCATTCATATTGTATTTCTTCAGGTGCAAAGCTCTTTTTCCATTGCTTCTTTAAATTGTCCGGGGGTTATACCTTCACTTTTTTTAAACACACGCATAAAAGTACGCAGACTTCCATAACCTACCCGCTCAGAAACCGTCTCCAGCTTATGTCCGGCTAATATCAGCTTTTTTGCTTCTTTCAGGCGCATACTGTTTATGTAGTTTGAAAGACTTTGACCTTCATATTCCATAAAGGTACGTGAAAGGTTAACCACATGTACTCCCAGCTTATCTGCAATCATACTCACATTCAGGTTCTTGTCATTAAATTTACTTTTTACTATGGCAATACACTGCTTATGAAGAGCAGCTCCCTCAAGTTTGTTTTTCTCTGAGCTTTGTTCCCGAATCAGTTTACAGACAACATGAACGTTCTTTTCTATTTCACTGCACATCACATTAAGGTTATTTTCCTGCAACAGAGCCTGGAAGGATAATTGCGGAAAATTGTACTTCTTCTTTTCCAATTGATTAATTACCTTAATTATGGTTCCAACTATATTAACAACTAAATAGCGTATAGTTACGGGAGTTGAATTGTTTTCTATATTTAAGTTTATCACTTTTTCTATGGTTTCAATGACAGCCTGTTCATTGCCTATTTTCAAATTATTAATAATATGGTTCTCCATTTCCACAGGGTAATAGAAATTCTGTTCCATTGGCAGATTAACAAGTTCATGATAAAACACAACTTTATCCATATTGAGCATGCTGTTGTATTCAATTACCTGAAGCGCTTCGGAATACGCTGCAGGTATGTTCTTCCATGACTTATGAATATTGCTGCAGGCTGATACAAAACGTATTAAAAAATATTTATTAATGGAGTTAGTTATTTGATCAATCTTTTCAGCAACTGTTTCCAATATAACATCTTCATTTTCTTTTTGAGGATTAATGATAAAACCTATCAGCCTTCCAATGTGAAAGAAGTATGCTTTCATGTTTTTTTCTCCCAAAAGCTCTTCTGTGATATTTTGGAAGATTAATCTTATCATTTTATTTTTCTCTCTATCATCAATAACCTCGTTGTCATTAGGGAAAGGCCCCTCTCCATCATATACCAGGAAGGTTAAAACCAGGAAAAGATCGGACTGGAACCGGATATCATACTTCTCAAGCATATGCAAATCAACCTCATTAATAGCATCCCGGTTCTCGACCAGGCTAAGCACCAGCTGAGATTTCAGAGTGTTTGTCTGCTGTTTTATAATATCACTTGTGGCTTTCTTTTCGTGCTGAAGCTGTTTTATGGTTTGACTGATATACTGGAATTCATTCATTGTACTTCCGGCTAAACGCATAGCTGAGTCTTCTATAGATTTCACCACCGATTTAAGCGGCGAATAGTTCTGCCTTAATAGATAATAAATGGTAATGCCTCCTACAACACAGCACAGGATAATGCTAATAATCATTGTATTCTTAGTGACATTAAATTTGGCTAGGTAGGTCTTTTCTTCCATTAGTATTATATATTTCAATTTGGAAGCACTGGAGCTGGTATGTGACGCTATAACTTTTTCCCGGGATAAAGTCATGTTCAAACTGTTTAAACCCGGTTCAAACATTGTATAATCCAAATCATGATCATTTATCTGCATATCACCTGATTTATATAACACATTATTTTCATTATCGATAATAAGAAAAGTACCCCGCCCAAAAAACTGGTTTTTATAGTTAAGAAAAAGGCTTTCATCCAGAAAAATTAAAATGTTGGCATACATTGAATTATGTTTTGCAAGCATTATCGGACTTACCATTATTATTCGGGTTATAGTTTTTCCCGAAGACTCTTTGTCTTCATATGAGAAAAAAACAGTTGATGAATATTTATTATTTATAATATTGTCCCACAAATTTTGGGGCAGTCCATATTGAGAAATATAAATGTGATAGAAGTCTTCTGAGTTGTTATACGAATAATTAGTTATAGCAATATCGGGACGCGGGAAATAAATCAGAAATTCAAATTGCTCTTTTGTGGTAAGCATCAGACGGTTCAGCGTGGTTGTGGCCTGATACAGGTCGTATGCTGAAACTTCGCTCTTGTCTTTTATTGCAAGAAGCCTTTGAATCATTGGTTCAATGGAAATTTCCGATATAAATGTGTTCGCTTCATGAAGGGCCTGATCCATTTTCATTCGTGCCTGTTCTAAGATTAGTGAATTTGAATACTTAATCTCATCCTCATATACTGTTAAAAACTTCATCATACTTGCTGTGAAAATAATTAACGGAAGTATTAGTATGGCAATGTATGATAAAAGCCACTTGTATATAACACTTTTATTATATTTTGACATATTGCCCCCCACTTTTGCTTTCTGCATAATTTTCACGTTTCAATCTAACCCCTCTGGTTGCTGTCTGATAATCGGTTTATACACAGTATGGAGGTTTTTGCTATAACAGGTCGTATGGATCGTAAACAAACAGAGTTTATAGCCGGTCCCCTGACCCAGGCAGGTTATTTTGACTTTCGGTCTGTTGTGGGAAACAGATACGCATAATTTTATATCAGAGCCTTCCTCCGGCTTACCTGCACAGAAGGCTTACCGGAGGAAGGCCACCCCCCCTGTCGCACCTTATACCGCCAGTATATATGTAAGTTTTAATTTCGCACGAATCGGGTTATATTAAATTTTCCCACCTGCTTTTTCCTTAAGCATTTTGTAAAACAGCTCACCATCTACCGGAATATCAACCCAGTCACCGCCTGTCCAGGAAGAAAGGTGTATTGCATTGGAAATTTGCAGTCCTTTAATCCCGTCAAGACCGGGAGCAATCAGCTCGGTGCCGTTTAATATAGCGTCACAGAAGTTTTGTGTTATGCCAATATGACTGGTCATTTTACCTTCTACCGTTATTTCTGTTTTTGTACATTCGGGTTTACCAAGCCCTTTTTTGTAACGCTTGTTGAATTCGGGTTCGGGTTCGGATAATTTCCAAAATTCTATTTTTCCGTCTTCTACAACTAACTTTCCACACTGCCCGGTTATTTCCAGTCTGTTTGTTCCCGGCGCATCTGCTATAGTTGTGATATAACAGCCCGTCGCACCATTTTCATACTCAACAATGGCATAAACATCATCCTCTACTTCTATATTGCGGTGCTTGCCATAATAAACAACAGACTTAACTCTTTTGGGCATACCACATATCCATTGCCACAGATCAAGATTATGAGGATTTTGGTTTAATAACACCCCGCCGCCTTCCCCGGCCCAGGTTGCACGCCATCCACCCTGATCATAGTAGCTCTGCGATCTGTACCAGTTAGTTATTATCCAGTTTGTACGTGTAATTTCACCCAATTCTCCAGCCTTAATAATTTCTCGTACCTTTTGATAAACAGGGCTTGTTCTTTGGTTATACATGATTCCGAACACCTTACCACTTTTTTGGGCAACGGCATTCATTTCTTCAACCTGTTTTGTATATACCCCGGCGGGTTTTTCCACCAAAACATGCAATCCGGCTTCAAACCCTTTTATAGCGTATTCCGGGTGAAAATAGTGCGGGGCAGATACAATAATTGCATCGCACTTCCCCGATTCAATCAAATCCTCTGCTCTTTCAAAGGTAGATATCTCCCCACTAATTTTTTTTGCTTCTTCAAGCCTGGCTGGATCAATATCGGCGACTGCTGTTAATTCAGCATTGCTTACAGCGTTTTCCACCAGATATTTTCCATGCTTTGAACCCATTACACCAAAGCCGATTATTCCAATTCTCACTCTTTCCATAGTACCACCCCGAATAAGTTTATTTCAAGTCTAATTCTTTCAATATCTTTAAGGCTTTAGCAGCATCATTTTCAAAATCTTCTGTTTTACCTTCAATACTCATCCTGCCCTGATAATTAATTTCTTTCAATGCACCAAAAAATTGTTCAAGAAGGTTGTCTGAAGAGACAGGATATCTTCTTCCATCACGTGTTGCAATATGTGTATGCATTAGGGTTCCAACCCTTGTTATATTACTCATTGGTTCATTTTCGGTGAACATATGAAAACTATCTGCCAAAAGCCCAACATTGTCCATATTCACTTCTGCCTGTATCATTGCTCCCTCTGCAACAGAGTTTATTGTGTTGGATTCATTTCTGTTAAGAGGTTCTATCACAACGGTGATCCCATATTCCCCGGCTATTTCACCGGTCTTACCGATAACATCCACTAATCTCCTATGTCCTTCGCCAAAGCTCATCCCTGCGGGAATTGTTCTGCATTTACCGCTTCCAAAAACAACTATCTGGCCGGATAATCTTTTAACACGTTCAAAAGCTCGGTGCAGATAGTCATGAATAGTCATCCAGTCTGTAGATTGATCCAATAGATTCATTGTTTTTGGAAACAGGATATTAAAACATTCCACTTTTATTTCTGAGCTATCTGCTCGTTTTGCAAGCTCTTCAAAATCTGCCTTTTCCATTTGAGCCAATTTGGATATGTTGGCTTCAATGTAGTCAAAACCAAGCTGCTGCAGTTTTTCAATATTTTCAATTGATGTACATACACCAAATCTCATTATCTTAACCCCCCTACAAAGGTAAATATTATTTCATGCAAGCCTTCTCAATACTGATATCTTCAGTTAACAATACAACCTTTCCTGTTCCGTCTATTTCAACATCAACCCTGTCCAAATCCCCGCTGCCTTTGATATTAACACCATTTGGTGCTACCACCGAAACAAAACGTATTGGAACAGGACCTTTTGCACTAAGAAAAATTTGCGGAATTGGACTGCGGACTGAATAACCATATGATACCCAACCGCCTATTGGGTCTTCGCTCCCTTTAAGGTAAACTGAGGACACACCTTCATTCAGTAAACTTATATAGTTAAATTCAGTACCCTTTGGTGTTGTATACCGGTAATTATTTCCGCCGATATTCTTAAGTTCACCGGGAGCAAAATTGAAATACAACCTGAAATCATGCTCCTTTTCCCCAAGGCCTGTCAATTGATCATCTATTATATAAATGTCACCATTTAGTCGAATTACACGGCGCCTGTGAAATACAGGGTCCTCCATAAATGCATATCCATTATGGGACAAATCAATAATGCTATAATTTTCAGTTTCTTCAAAACGGTGGCAGTATGTTCTCACTCCACGTATTCGTTCCACACCAGGCATACTACCCATTTCATGGTCATCTATGTACAGTGTGTTGTGAGCACACGCTGAAAGGAAATAATGCCTCCAGTTTCTCCAACACGAGCTGTTGTAAATATATCTTCCGCTATCAATAAGAATATCTTCACCTTTTATATGCAGCTCAAAATGCAACTGGTCATTATGGGAATGAGTGCTTCTTTCGCCTCTTTCCAGTTGAATTCCATGCAAATGAAAATAACTGTCGTGTTTTTCCCATCCTGTACGCATAACATAAATTCCCTGATCTATCATGGGGTAATTACGCTGTTTCGGGGGTTCACCCTGAGTTCCTCCCGATGCAAAATATAAGAAGTCTTTTCTTCCTGTCAGGTCATAAAATTTTCTGAAATAAGCTCTTATTTCGTTCAGATCCTGTGGGTAAAAGGATAAATTCATTCCCTCATACGGTGAGGTATCACAGCGGCGGGCCAGAAGATCATTTCTGTCGGCATCACCTATCATTGGTGTGGAAAAATCCGGCTTTACAAGTTTCATAAGAAATTCTGCTGATTTTTCTAATGTAGGAAATCCATAGGGAGGCACCGGAATATTATTTTTTACGCACATTTCCCATGCCTGCAGAAAGGCAATACTTGACACCATATGATATATAGGGGTGCGCTCCATATGTACACCATCATTGTCAAAAGAATATTTAAGTTCATGCATAACACGGCGGTAACCGGTATTAAACCAGGTCCCTGAGTTTTTCATTTCGGGGAACATTATACCCAATTGAAGCAGCGCACTGGATTCCATGGTAAGCCAATTACTTGAACTTCTGTGATTGCTGTAATGGGATACTAAAAAGTCTCCGTGATCGCATATCATATTGAGGAAAACAATCCAGCCTTCCCTGTCCCATTCTTTTGAAAATCTGAAGGCTATATAGCATGGAAGCCAGGTTGTATAAATACGAATTCCAGCTTCTATTTCTCGCCAAGGATGTGATGGGTACTTCAAGTCTGGAGTTTTATTCTGAACATATTCATCATAACTTTCAATTGGCCATGCTTTCGAAAAGCTTTTAAGTTGATCTACAAATCCCCGGGTATACTTTTCATCCCCTGTTAAGACATAAGCTCTGGCCAACACCTGCCATTGTAAAGTTCTAAAAAGTGTCCAGCTCCACTCATTATCTTTAGATGTTTCAACAGTGGGATTAAAGGTCCAGTCTATTTCACCATCAAACTGATGTCCGTATAGATTAAGGTTTAATACATCTTCAGCCTCTTCGAATATTTTATCATCCTTTAACTTCTCCATATCTTCTCTTTTAAACAGGTATTCGGGCTTTTTCCGGGTGGAAAAATGCTTGATAACCTCATCTATGCATCCATCTAAGTCCTTATTCTGATACTTTTGCCTGGCAGAAGCAAGCTCAGGAAAATCTAAATTTATACGCTCAAGAAGCTTTACAATCGTCTCCATAAACATTCCTTTCCTACATTTTTCTATATTTAATGATCCATACTTAATTCCCAGCATATCGAAAATTCTGAACATGAATACCTGACCTGATTGCATTAAGCAATAAGGTCAGGCTTTGCATTATTTATTATTTTAAAAGGTAATTATCTGGCCATATATCTGTCGTAGCAGTTCTGCATAATTTCAATTGCTCTTTCAATATTGAAAGCTTTCAATTGTTCAACATATTCATCAAATTTACTTAATGATTCTACCCCAGTAATGAATTTACTTTCCATTTCTTTGCTGTATATATTAATATTGTTCATGATCTGTGCAAGCTCTTCACTTTCGGCTGATGTTGCAGAAACAGGTGGTAACAGGTGTTTACCCATATCGGTTTGTGTCCACATTCTAAGAGCTTCCTGCTGCTGGGGAAGTCTGTAATACTGCTCAATATAGCGTGGATCCTGAATAAAGGCACCATTTGTATGGCAGCGCATATAAATGGACATTGCATTCGTCATAGACAGACCATCGGGGTTGTCGGTTATTACTTCTGTATATTCGGGATTGCCGTTAACCATTTCATAGCTTACACCTTCAATACCGAAATTCACCAACATATGACCTTCTTCACCGTATGAAAAATCCAGAAGTCTTGCAGCTGCTTCAACGTTTTTACATGCTGTTGAGATAGCAGCACTTGGCCCGCTGTTGCCGTATATGGTGTTCATTCTGGAAAATTTCGCCAATCTTCCTTTTTCAGGACTCATAGGTGGTGCAGAACAAAAATCTACAGTTGGATCTATTTCCTGGAATGCAGGAATCCATGTTCCCATTCCGGAACCGCCAGGCGCATAGGTTGCTCCAACCTGACTGTTCATAACCTTTGTAGCTTGAGTGTTTTTATCAACAACCAGGAATTCACTATCCAGAAGACCTTCTTCATACCACTTTCTGGCTTCGGTCAGGTAGTCAAGGCGGTTAGGTTCAATCAATCCATGTTTTACAACGCCATCATCAACATAGAAATCATTCCAGCTGTCAAAACCAGGTGCGAGAAGACGATTAAGGTGGTCGGTTCCACGAATGGTAATTGGAATTTCTACATTTAACTGATCCTTAAATCCTTTAAGCATTGCATACCATTCACCAGGTGTTTCAGGTATTGACATTCCGAGCTTGTCCAGCAAATCCTTCCTTATCGCAGCACCTTCCGAGAATACAAGAGGGTTATTATCCTGTGTTGTACCTCTAAGGAAAGGATATACATAATAATGACCTTCGTCTGTACGAATCATTTTCTTGATTTCCGGATATTTTTCAAGTAATGCGGTAACATTGGGGCTGTATTTTTCAAAAACTTCACTCAATTCAATTATTACACCATTCTCAATTGCAGATACGGGGCTGCCTGGATAATCAATCCACTTATACTCTATTATGTCCGGATAATCTGCCGATGCTATAAGGATACTGAAGGCATCATCAGCCTGTCCTGCAGGCGGGTGAAGATAGTTTACCTTTATACCTGTTTTCCCCTGCAGTACCTTAGCATACTCTGTTTCTCCTAAATTCTTAACAACCTGAGCAGTATTAGCATTCAACTCTGTCCAATATGTAAGTTCCGGAACTTCCTGTGGCTTAGAATCTACTGGCTTGTCTGCCTGCTGCTGTGTTCCACCGGAATTACCGGAGCCAGACTGTTTTGGCTGGCATGCTACAAAGGTAAAAACCATGGCAAATACTAGAATGCATGTTAATAATTTTTTCATCATTCTTTCACTCCTTTAATTTAATATTTCAATGCACAAGGCGTGCAAATTGAACCATGGATATTTATTGTTTATATACCGTGCTTTTTAAAGACAGAGGACAGAATGCTTCCGGCATCCACATACAGTGCCTTTGTAGGACAAACCTGGAAACAATAGCCGCAGCCTATGCACGCATCTGTTTTTCTGGCTTTTTTACCCACCATTTCAATGCCTTCAAGCCAGCACACATCAACACAATTACCGCAACCGATACATTCATCAGAAACAACATCGGTATTTTTGTAGGCTTTACCCAACAGCTCAGTACGTTCGTTGGCAATCTCAGGAGACATATTGAACAGTTTCAGTGCATCACCGCAAAGACTGTCAATATCCTTATAACCGTTATCATCCATCCATTTATCCAGATTCTTTATCATTCTTTCGCATGCAGATACACCACCTGCGCATGCGAGCGCTCCAACCTGAACACATTGACTGCCTGCCATTAGAATACGGGCTGCCTGTTCATACGAAAATACCCCTCCGCCCGCATACATTGGTGTTTTAATACCGGCACTTCGTGTTTCTGCAATTGTGTAGCATACAATCGGTGTTGCCTGTGTACCTCCGTAGCCTCCACCCGGGCGGGCCTGCGTTGCTCTCCAGTCAAGATCAAAATAGAAAGCTTTCCATCTGGCTGTAGGACCAACTGCATCAGCACCGGCAAGGTTTGCAACCTGAATTGATGTAAAGGGATCACAGCCCTCAACAGCAAGCTTTACCATAATCGGAACACCCGGAACTTCTTCTTTCATCATTTTTGTACAATTGTAAATTAGTTGGTAATAGTTAAATGAACGGTTTTTCATAGTTGCTACCCCAGGAGTGTTAAAATGCAGCTCCAGAGCATCTGCACCGGCATTTTTTATTTCTCTGGCCTGGTTTATCCAGTCTTTTTCCCAGTTACCGCCTTTAACTATGTCACTGTAATGGCCTACCGAGACCCAAAGCTTTATATCACTATCCATATTCTTTTTAATTTTTCGAATTTCTTCACAATACTGTTCCAGACTGTTAATAGGGTCTGTTATCCTTGTACCAATTGCATGGCTGTGGAAGGCCTGCTTACCCGTGTACATAGCATTGGCATCCGGGCCAATAAAACTACCGCCACCGGCACCATGCCCGAAATTTCTAAGCACTATTGCCCCCGGACGACACTTCGCAATTTTCAGTACATTTTTTGCCCATTGTGTCGCCGGACTCGACGCAATAACAAAAGGATTAATCATATCGAGTTCTTTTACGTATAAATTAGCCATTTTTATCTCCTTTCCTTCAGTTAAAAGTTTTATAATGATAACACCTTATTCCACACACTCTCTTCAACAGGAATTCCAAGTCTTGAATTCTCTTCCCGGGTTCGAAGCATACCTTCCCCAGGGTACCGGACATTTTGATCCGGATTGATAGGTTCGGATTTACGTAGATCTTCAAGGGTTTCTGAAATTGTTGCCTTAATTTTACTTTCATCGGGAAAACCTGACAAATCAATTGCTACAAATACCTGCGACAGTTCTGTCTCATATGGCAGCTTACCGACCTGGCAGGTACTTCTGCCTCCGGCCAGAGTCGAGGCAATTAAATCAAGTGCCAGTGAAAGACCTGAACCTTTCCAGAAACCAATAGGTAATGGCTGATGGGTTTCAAGAATTTCAGCCGCATTCTTGGTTATTTTTCCTTCTTTATTAAAGCCTCCATCAACGGGAAGCGGTTTACCCTGACGTGCATATGACTCAAGTTTACCGTATGAAAACATTGACATGGCTATGTCAACAAGTACATGTCCATTTTCATTGGGAATACAGAAAACCACAGGGTTATTTCCAAGCTTTGCATTCTTACCTCCCCAGGCAGGCATATTGGGTATGGTGTTTGTCCATAAAACTCCTATACAGTTTTTATCTGCAGCCATTAACCCATATGCTCCCGGACGCATCCAATGGTTGGTGTTTGAAATCGCCGTTATTCCGATAACATTTTCTTTTGCCAGTTGTATGGCCCGGTCCATGCAAAAATATGCATTTAAATTACCAGGACCTCTTTGCCCGTCATAGCGTTCCAAAAAACCAATCCGTTCTTTTAAGACAGGCTCTGCATCAACTACTACACTGCCATTCTCAATACTATTAATAAATTTGGGGAAACGGTTTAATCCATGGGTATAAACACCATCAAGACTTGCGTCTGCAAAAAGCTTTGCTGCTAATTCAGCCCGCTCTTTGCTAAAACCGTATTTCAGAAGAACCCGTACAAATTCGTCATACATTATTTGATAAGATACTCTCACACCGGAACCTCCTCATTTTATTTTCTGCAACTTTTTGTGTACGTGGCCTTATCCTTTAATCGCACCTATTAAAACACCTTTTACAAAATAGCGCTGCAGGAAAGGATAGACGCATAAAACCGGAACGGTGGCAACAACTATTGTTGCATATTTTATGGTCTCACCTATTAATGCAACATCTTCTCCAGAACCTGATGTCATCATGGTTGTATCACCCTGTATCAGAATTTCACGAAGAATCAGCTGAAGCGGGAACAACTCTCTTTTCCTTAAGAATATCATGGCATGGAACCATGAATTCCAATGGTGAACAGCATAATAAAGTGTGAGCACCGCAATGGTGGCCTTTGTCAGGGGCACCATTATAGTGAACAGGATGCGCATATGGCTTGCACCGTCAATTTTTGCTGATTCACACATGCTTTCGGGCACATTAATCATGGCTGTTCTCATAATAATTAAATTAAAAGTATTTATCGCACTGGGAATAATTAATGCCCATATTGTTCCGTCTAGTTTAACCGATTTGACCGTTAGATAAAAAGGAATCATTCCTCCGTCAAAATACATGGTAATAACAATTAATACTGTGAGCACGTTTTTCCACATAAATTCTCTTCTTGATATCACATAGGCGGCAAGGACCGTAAGGAACAGATTTATTGCTGTACCTACAAACACTATAAACATGGTGTTCCGATATCCTGTAAGAATATTCGGGTTTTTCGCGACAGCTTTGTAAGAATCCAACGTAAAGCTCAACGGTTTGAGAATCATGCCCTTATGTCTCATTACCAGTATAGGATCACTGAAGGATGCAGATAAAATATGCAACAAAGGTACAATTATAACCAGTATCACCATAATAAAGAATATTATATTAAATACATCAAAAATTCTTCCGCCCAGGCTTTCTTTAATTTTGTTGTCCTTAACCTTCACAGGTCTTCCCCCCCTACCATAAGCTTGTTTCACTTACCTTTTTACTTATTTTGTTAGTGGTATAAACCAGAATAAAGCAAACTATTGAATTAAATAACCCAACTGCCGCACTATAACTCCAATTGAACTGTAATAAACCTTTACGGTATACATATGTACTGATAACTTCTGCTCTTTCATAGGTGAGTTCATTATACAGAAGTATAATTTTTTCATGTCCTACGTTAAACATTTTACCTATTCGAAGTATAAGCATTATTATAATGGTGCTGGCCAATCCGGGTAATGTAATATGAATCAGTTGTCTAAACCTGCCCGCCCCATCAATTTTTGCAGCTGTATATAATTCAGGATCAATACTTGTTAATGCTGACAGATATACTATAGAATTCCACCCCATATCCTGCCATATGCCTGAGATTACATATATAGGTACAAAGTATTTTGGCTGGTTTAGCATGGTAACCGGCTCGAAACCAAAGAAGGAGAGAAATTGATTTATTCCGCCATCTTTTACTGTTAGCTGGATAATCATGCTGCATATAACAACTGTGGAAATGAAATGTGGCATATATGTAACTGTCTGTACAACACGGGAAAATTTCCTGCTTTTCAATTCATTAATCAATAAAGCTAATATAATTGGTACAGGAAAGCTGAAGATCAAAGTACTTACACTAATAACAACCGTATTTCTGAGTACTCTGGTAAAATAATAGTCATTAAAAAAGGCTTTAAAATGCTTCAGTCCTACCCAATTACTACCTAAAAACCCTTTGCCAGGTGTATAATCCTTGAATGCAATTGATATTCCAAACATAGGTCCATATCTGAAAATAAGATAAAAGGCCAGGACCGGAAGAGCCATTAAATACAGTTCCTTATTTTTAATAAAATCTTTTTTTACACGTTCAGAAAACTTTATTTTTTTCTTACGTGCCGGCATAGCTGTGACAGATAAACAATCTTTTTTTATAGCGATGTTTTTTCCCACGATAACACCTCATTTAAACTAAATAGCTGTTTAATTTTAATTCTTAATTTGAAGTGGATGTCATTTTTTTGGTTCTGAACCGAATTATTTTTGACACAAATCATCCTAGCACAGTAAAATTTAAAGGTAAATTGACACTATTTTTTAATATGACAATTTTTTAAATTGAAACATCACGTACTGGACAATTCTTTCAGGACAGGACATTCTTTTCGAACTGTCTCTAACCCTTAAAAGAAGCATGATGGCGGTCCTTCAGCTTCCTTTTGGCAGGACTGGAGGAAGCCGTGAAACCATCCCCATGCTCCTCGTGCTGCCTGTATTTTTTTCTATACTGTAGAGGTGTTATATTCTCAATTTTCTTAAAACTTCTAATAAAATGATTCACATTATTAAAGCCCGAATTCATACAAACCCATGTAATATCCTCATCTGTATATAAAAGAAGATCCTTTGCTTTTGAAATCCTCTGCATAATCAAATATTCCTTAAAGGTAAAACCTGTTATGGCTTTAAACCTGTGAGAAATATAGTATTTATTCAGGTAAAACAACTTTGAGACTTCATCAAGACTAACGGGACCAGTAAAATTCTCTTCAATATATCTTTGAATTTTAACTATTACATCATCTGAACTGCTAAGATTATTTATTGGGAAATACTTCGGATAACTTCTGTATAATTGAACAAAAATAAGGTATAAAATGGATTTTGTTGCATCTTGCCAGTAATTCTTTTTTTGCTTTATTTCGGTGTACAGATACTCCAGATATTTAATAATCCTATCCTTCATTTCGCCATCATTTTTAAGAACATGCCGGAAATTCTCGGATCGATTGCTAAAAACCGAGGAAAAAACGGGGTTTTGTATGGAGGTTCTGAAAAAATCGGGTTTAATTAAAATATAATATCGCTTATAAGGATACTCTGAAACTTTTAGTTTATGGGTTTCCATATTATTAATAAAAATGAAGCTATCCCTGGAGACTGTATAATACTTATTATTTACCCAACATTCAACTTTTCCTTCCAATATGTATATGATCTCAAAAGAATTATGAAAATGATCTTTTAGTTCAAGCTCTTCCTTGCTTTCATCATATACAGCATCAATATCAAAGGTATTTATCGGATTATTAAACATAAAACTCACCTATAAGCAAAAAACGCTAATTTTTCAACAAGTATGTTATAGATTTTCAGGCCTTTCTAGTATATAGTATCAAATAGAGATAATTTTTCTTTTATCTTACCACAGCTTGTACAGCACATAAAGATAAAAAGTAAATTAATCAGATCAGGGTGGTGAAATAATGGATTTTAAAGAATTCAACTATAAGAGTGTTGAGGATTTCATTAATGAAATCAAAGAAATGGAACTGGATATTCCTTTTTCGAATAATTTAGAACACTTATCAGAGCAGGTGAATATTGGTGACTTTACATTGCCTAACAGGTTGGCTATTCATCCGATGGAAGGTGCAGACGGAAAGCTTGATGGCAGCCCGGATGAATTAACAATCAGAAGGTACGAACGTTTTTCTCGTGGTGGGGCTGCATTAATCTGGTTTGAGGCAGTGGCTGTTGTACCTGAAGGGAGAACAGGTCCACGCCAGTTACTGATCCATAAAGATAACCTTTCGGCATATCAGAAGCTATGCAACGACATAATGGAAAATTCCCGCAAGGAATCAGGGTATACACCTTTATTAATTATGCAGCTTACTCACTCCGGAAGGTTTAGCAAGCCCGAAGGAAAACCCGCTCCAATAATAGCAGCACATAACCCCTACCTGGATCCGCGTTTGAATATTGACGAAAATTATCCGGTAATCAGCGACAATGAGCTGGAAGAGCTTGAAGATAAATTTGTTGAAGCGGCAGTGCTTGCCAAGGAAGCTGGTTTTCACGGTGTAGATGTTAAATGCTGCCACAGGTATCTAAATTCCGAACTTGTTTCGGCATTTACACGTAAAGGAAAATATGGAGAGACCTTTGAAGGTAGAACCAGATTTCTTCTGAATACTGTGAAAAAGATCAAAGACAGACTTGGTGATGATTTCATTGTAACCACCAGATTAAACATTTATGATGGTATACCATATCCCTACGGGTTTGGTGTGGATAAGGATGACTATTTAAAGCCAGACTTTACAGAACCCCTTCAGCTGGTTAAAAAGTTAAAAGAGCTGGGAGTGCCTCTTATTAATATTACCATGGGAACTCCTTATTACAATCCGCATGTAAACAGACCGTATGACAAGGGCGATTACATACCTCCGGAGCATCAACTAAAGGGAATTTACAGATTAATATCCGGTATTGGAGAAATTCAGAAGAATGTTCCTGATATTGCTGTTGTTGGCACAGGTTACAGCTGGCCCAGGGAATTCGCACCTTTCGTGGCTGCCGGAGTAATAGAAAAAGGCCTGGCAACAATGATAGGCTTTGGTCGTCAGGCTTTTGCATACCCGGATTTTGCAAAGGACATACTTTCAGGTAATGGCTTTGACCGGAAGAAATGCTGTATTGCATGTGGAAAATGTGCAGAAATAAAGCGTGTAGGAGGAACAACAGGGTGCGTTGTTCGTGATGCTAAAGTATATGCACCGATATATAAAGAATATTGTATGAAATAGAAGAAGCGCATTTAACTTTACACTAAAGCAGCCGGGTCCCTGTTAACAGGATACCCGGCTGTTTTATCCGCTTGATGATTTCCACTTCTTAATTATGTTATCCCATGATTACGGGAAAAAATATCCGCCCATTTTATCTACATTAGCAATATATCTAAGCTGCTTCGCTGTTGATGATGAAGAACATCCCGCAAATTATCTAGTCAATATATATCAAAGGTGCTGTTAAAATACCTAACTCTCTCAGCTGGTATTCATAGCTAAAAGAATTGCCTTTGGTGCGCCATGTAAAAGGCCCGTAATATTTCTCAAGCCTGTTGCAGTTGTGAAGCTGCCCGAACATATTAAACCTGTTCCCATACAGTGTTAATTCTATTGTATGGTTACCTGCCGATACATAACCTAAATTCAGCCTATAGGGTGAAAATATTATATTACCTTTTATGGTATTATCCAACGCTACTTCTACAAGGGCTCCTTTGTACTGGGGCACCTCAATTATCATATTACCTTCGGGTACATCTACATTTACAATGTAGGTGATATTACCGCCATAAAAACTTAGTCCCTGTCTTGTTATATCGCCAAAATATAAATGTTGTGCAGTTTTGGTAATAATGCTTTTATCACCTTTTACATATGTTCCAAAATTACCGGTAATATAGCACCATTCCAAATCGGTTTTTGCTCCAAAGGGAATTTTCAGCACTAAATGGTTAATACCTTTTTTTATTCCGGGTAATTTCACAACATTAAAACATCTGTCTATGAAATAGCTGTTGCTTTTTCCTGTAATAATTTCACTATTCCAGAACACAGTAATTCCATTCCCTTCAAAGGCAAGTTCTGCTTCATCAACATCCACTTCGGACTCAATTTCAAAATAGAGTTTCACTGTATGAGGATATGTATTTTCACCGGCTGTAAGCCAGGGCTGAGGAAAACTATCGGTTCTGAGCGGAAGCCCCAGTTTCGTTCTGATATTATCGTCAATTCTGAGTATTTCTTCTTTTTCACAAACTTCTCCATCGTCTATCTGGTATTTTGCCATATCCAGCAATAACACATTCTTTTCAGACAGTCTGTATTCCCATGGGCCGTTCAAATATTTTTTATATAAGAAATTCTTTTTGAAAGTTAAATGACTCTCAAAAACCTGAGTAACATCATTTACCTCTGTTTTTACCAGCCGGTAAAGAAAACTGTCATGTTCATATGCAACCTGTTCAAAATATGTATTCCCGTTCTTTATATTTGCCTGTATCCTTTGTTTTTTGCCGGTAACAGTATCATAATGCCATACTTCGTAACTTCCCTTAACACATAGGGTAAAAACTGTTTTTCCGGGTAATTTCAATGTTTCTGCAGGTTTACCGGGGGCAATAAACAACCATTTACACTCACCTTCATCCCGTAATTGGTACAGGTAATTTTCATTTCTTGATTTATCCACATTAATGATATCCACCCGCCTGTAGGGTTCCAATGCATCCAATAAATCATATTTTGAATTGTTTATAACATGTTGATTAAAACAGGAATAGTTAAATTTTTTATTACAATCACCGTCTATTATTTTGGGCAGATTACCTAAAAATATAACTTTTCCACCCTTCTCCATGTGCCCTTTAAGTAAACTAATGGTACTTTCCCGAATGGTAATCAGCTCAGGAACAATCAGAACTTCATACTTCATATTGCCAATTTGAGTGTAATTACCTTCTGAGCCTTCATGCAATTCAGGTACCATTGATTCTGAAATAAAATCAAAATCAAAATTGGAAAACAAAAGCCAATTAATAATATTTTCAAAATTCTCCTGCAGTCTCTTTCTCTTCTGTTTTGTCTGGCTGTTCGGGCCCCACATAAGCCAATAACTTTCTATTGGATGAATAACTCCAATGTTTACGTCGGGCACACCTCTTGTCATGCACACATTTACTCTTGAAAAATGGTCTTCTATTAAATGGTATTTTTTATACCATGGAGAATGGGCATCAATAGGAGAAGGATAATCTCTTTTTGATTCGCCACCCATACCCATCCAGCTAAGGTGTGGTACCCTTACACTGACACCCATTGCTGCCTGCCAGTCACCCTGAAGCTTGTGGCCCCTGAAATCAAAGTCCCAGTTCGTAACACCATATAATTCGCTTAGAACACCAGGTTTTCCATATTGCCTGGCCGCACTCTGAGCCTGTTTAACAGTACTGTACTCGTAACGGTTTGCCAATATATCAACTCCGGGAAGATCGAAACTACGATAGGATCTCATAGCTTCACCAAGGGATCTGGTTTGAGATTCAAGTGTATCTTCGGCCATCATATGTCCTGTTAGCATAATATTATGCTCTCTGCACCATTTCCCAAGTGTATCTGCAAAGGAGGAGGCGAATAATTCGGCTATATGTTCGTGATACCAGTACCTTATACGGGAAACTTTATTATCCTCAAGCTCCCAGAATATTTCAGGAAGGTTATCAAGAAAACTGCATTTGAACCTTTGTTTAAAAGATTCTTCGAAAGTGTCGGTGTATGGAATGCCTACTTCCTGTTTACTGTATGGATCGGCCAGGTTTTGTTTCAGTACAAACTGGGGCTCATCGGTAAAAATGGCAGGTACCGACTTTGAAAATTCCTCACCTAAAACTTTATAATACCTTTCATGGGTAACTTCGATGAATTTTTTAATAGCTTCCCGGTTAAGTGTATCCACATAGGCCTGATTATTGAACCAGGATAAATCTCCGGACACTATCCTGTATGCATACCAGGTATCACCATCGGTGTCATCATCGTTACTTTTTATTCTTTTAAATGAGTGAAGGTATCCATTCTTAATTTTAACTTTATATTTAGCAAGTAAAGTAAGGGACCCGTCTATTCCAAGGCGGTTTTCCCGGGGTATTCCCCGCTCATAATAACCATCTTCATGTAAATATGGTGAAAAAAGAAGATATCTGCTTCTAAAGTCATGGTTTTTTGTAACAAAACCGCCTCCAAAACCAGAGGGCCATTTATCTTCGTCATAAAGCCAGGTTAACATATCCAGCTCTTTGGCTTTTATATTGCATTTCTTAACATATTCCATGAATTCATCGCTTAAATAAGGAGTATTAAGACCTATTCTTGAGTGAATATGAAAACCACCCATGCCCATTTCTTTAAAAATTTCTATCTGATGCTCCATTTCGCTCCAATCAAGTTTTTTATTCCAGGCCCAAAAAGGAGTACATCGATATTCTGAAGTGGGGTTTTGAAAAAGGGAGTTATCAAATTCCTTTTTATTTTTTGGATACAGCATCACAGCAGCCTCCTTAATATAACCCTGAAGATAGCGGGTTCTATCTTTATATACGTTATAAATAATAAACAAGTTAAGTATTAAAACAACGAGAGAAACAGTTTGGCCAGTTCAATACACCATTGATGCCCATTTTCAGACAGAACTGTTTAAAATACTCATGCGATATTCGGTAGGTGTTATATTGTAATACTTTTTGAAACATTTGGTGAAATAGCTTTGGCTGGCATATCCTACCTGCTCTGTCACGTCGCTGATTTTTAAAGAACAGTCGGTTAAAAGCTCTGTTGCTTTTTTCATCCTTTGATTGGTCAGATACTCGATAAAAGTTTCCCCCGTCTTCTTTTTAAACATCTGTCGCAAATAATTTGGGCTTATATACAGCATTGAAGCCGCAATATCCAAATTAAAATCCACATTGCCTATGTTCTCTTCTGTTATGGATTTAAGTTTTTCAACAAAATCGTTGCTCTGCCCCTCTTTAAGCTGTGTAATCTCGTTTATTGCCAATGCAACGAAATCCTGCAATAAATACATTAAATCAGATATTGAGTCTGCTTTTATAATTTTTTCATAGGGGCTTATATTCTGGTTATATAAAAAGTAATCATCACCTTTTGACTCTTCCAGGTATCTTTGTATTGCCAAAACTATCTCTATAACATCTGCTTTTATAAAATTTGGCTTCATTACAAACTTGTTTTTATAATATTCAAACAGTTTTTTTGTTTTTTTCATTGCTTCCTCTGAATTTCCGGTTTTTGTATATAGGATTATTTCCTTTAACAATGCTGAGGGTTTTTCATAAGTTCTTGCTTTATTTAAGAATATATCATCATAATTTATCAGTGTATTGGCTTCAATTGCAAAACTATATGTCATAGCTTCTTTTGCTTCACAGTAAGATACGGGTAGCTTCAAAATATCTTCATATATTTTACCCACCGATGCAAATATGGTAACGTTATAATAATTAGCCATAGCTTCTATAAGTTTTGACAAGCTTTTGTTTATATTCTGAAAAAACTGGCGTTTATGCTCATAACAACCGCACATAATAATACCTAACCGATAGTCGGAAATTCCGAAAATAAAGGTTCTTATATTCGTATCAAAAAGTTCACCTACAATATCGATCAGAAAAAAATGTATAAGTTCTTCCTTAGATAGGTTTCTATTTTCAGCCGCTTCGCTGCCGTTAATTTTTACTATTGCCACATTGTAAAAGTCAGCAGAAACATCTACTTGTAAAAAACTGCTTCTATGCAGGATTTCCTCATAAGATAATTGATTAGTAACCAAATCTACAAAAAATCTTTCTCTTAATATCGGCATACTCTCTTCTAACTTATTTTGCAAAACCCTAATATTATTAAAGAAATTTCTTCGCCTGTCTATGCTGTCCTTAACCTTCAACAATACGTCTGCCAATTGTTGAGGTAAAAAAGGTTTTAGTAAATAATCAGACACATCCAATCTCATAGCACTTTGCGCATATGTAAATTCGTCATATCCGCTTATTATTATAAACGAAATATCCCGATTGTCCTTTCTTAATTTTTCTATTAACTGAATACCATCCATCTGGGGCATTAAAATATCGGTAATTACAATATCAGGCTCCTTTTCCTTATAAATATCCAGGGCCTGCAAGCCGTTTTTGGCATCACCCACTACTTCAAAATCAGGACTAAGCCTTTTAATGAAACTAACTATATTTTTTCTGATAATATCCTCGTCTTCCACAACAAGCACCTTATACAATTCTTTTTCCTCCTTAATGGTCTGCGTAAACAACAGGTAATACAATTATGGCTTTTGTTTCATTAAAGGGTTTGCTTACCAATCTGAGGCCATACTGCTGCCCATAAAACAGTTTTATACGTTCGTTGACATTGAAGATTCCATATCCCTCAGCAGTTACCTTTTCTCCGTTTTCTAATTTCCTGTTTATACAGTTTAAAACCTCTTCATCAATTCCCGCACCGTTATCATATACAACCAGTTCAAGCTCTTTCCTGTTATTGACTACCGAAACGCTGATACTAATTTCTCCGGATCCATTTATTTTTTTAATACCATGGTATATTGAATTTTCTACAAGGGGCTGCAATATTAGCTTTATAACTGAAAATTCCATGGCTTCCTCGTCTACATTAAAAGAATATTGAAGTTTATCACCGAACATATATTTTTGAATGGCAAGATAATTTTCCACATGTCGAATTTCCTCCCTTAACGGTATTACTTCCTTCCCTTTGCTTAAGGCAACCCGGTAGAAATCCCCCAAACTTGATGTTATATGGTAGATGTCTGTTTCTCCCCGATTGTAAGCCATCCATGTAACTGCTGAAAGTGTATTGTAAAGAAAATGCGGATTTATTTGAGACTGCAAGGCTTTTAATTCAGCTGTTCTTTTTAATTCCTGCTCTTCTTCCACTTTCTTTTTCTCTATTTCAAGCTCTTTTATTGACAGGTTCAAACGTTCAATCAGGTCTCTTATCTTAGAAATCATAAAGTTGAAACTCCTGCCGATTGTTCCAACCTCATTGTCACTTGTATACGAACACCGAACATTAAAATTGCCTGCGGTAACTTTATTTATAGTACTTTCAACAACTTTCAAAGGTTTTACTATTGCTTTACTTATAAGAACAGAGGCCACCATGCTCACCGTGACACCGGCAAGAGATATAATTAATATATAATTCTTCAGATTATTAGTGCTTTCTAATAAAGTATCCTCAGGTTGAGCATTAACAATTATCCAGGGCACAACCTCAAGATGCTGATAGGTTAAAATAAAACCATTATTGTTCAGAAATCCCCCTTCCCCGCCTGGAATAATTTTATCCAGAACTTTTTTATCCGAAATAATTCTTTCTGCTGTTTTAGAGTCGGTACTAACTAATAAATTGCCCGATTCGTTAATCAGAAAAACCTCGTTATTGATATCTATTTTTATACTCTCCAAATAATTTCTCATCTCTGCCACGTCAATAAATATCACCATGTACAGCCACTGGCTGTACCCTTCTATCTGATATTTCATGGCCATTGGGATGAAGGATGATTTGCTTTGAAAAATCTCATTTGGCCCTGAATTACCCAAATATAAGCCTGAAAAATCCGGCCGGTTTAAATGTTTATATATACTTGACCGTTCAAAAGAGAAATCAGGTCTTATAAAGTTATTATGATCGTAAAAATCACCCTTTGGCGTGTAAATATAAACAGATGATATAAAATCTTCAGTCCGTTCAACTTCCGATAATATTCTTGCAATATTGGTCAAAGCAATTCCGTAATTTGCCTGTTCAACAACGAGAAAATTATACAATTCACTGGTAATTTGGGTATTATATTTAAGATCAAAAAAGCATTTAATTAAATCCTTTATCCCTTTATCATAAAAAATGGCATCCTGCCTGGTAGTTCTGATCGAATGCAGATAGTATTCCTTTGTTATATCATTACATGCGTAATGGTAAAATAAACAGGATACAACCGCAAGTGTGGCTATAATTAATAATATACTGGTAATGATAATCCTTATACCAAATTTGGTGTTTTTTATTATATGTATCATATAACCAGCCCCCGTTTATCTTCTAAACATATAGCAACCCCTGACCATTCTATCTTTAGCAGACTACCAGTTCATCAAAGCAAAACAACCTGCGGGAGCATTATGCTACCAGGACTTGTATGTTACAGGTAATTCCATCACACTTCTACAAGGTTCTTCCAATACCATATTATATCTTTATGTATACCAAAGTAAAGAGTATTCTGCTATTCTTTTACGGCACCTGCTGTCAACCCCGAAATAAACTGCCTGTTTGTAAAAATATAGAGAATTAGTATTGGTACAATAGCCAACGAGGCCCCTGCAAGCATAATATGCCACTCTGCAGCAGCATTCATTGAATATTTTAGTTGAACCACCGCCACAGTTATAGGCATTAAATCAGGATTGGAAATAGTCATTATAAGCCCGATTAAATAATCATTCCACGCATACCGAAAAGCAAACAGGGCAATTACCCCAAGAATCGGCCGGATTAAAGGGATAATAATTTTATAAAAAATTGTAAGATAACTGCATCCCTCCAGATATGCAGCCTCATCCATTGAAACCGGGATGCTTTTAACAAATCCTACAGTTAAAAAAACATTGGTTGCCTGGCTGCCTGTTAATGCAAGAGCCAACCCCAGGAAACTTTTTGTTAACCCTATTTTATGAAATAATATATATATGGGATAAATAGACACCGCACCTAACGATATAAACATCATTGCCAAATATGATGATATCAGTATTTTTTTGCCGGGAAAGGTATGCCGTGCAAATATATACCCAGCCATAGATGAAGTCAAAAGAGCAACAATCATTGATATACCGCTGATTAATATACTGTTAATACTGTATTGAAGAAAATTAGACTGAAGATATGCCTGTGCATAGTTTGAAAACATCCACTTCTTTGGTAAAAAGCTGCCTCCGGAGGTCAGCTCCCAATTGGTTTTAAATGAACCCAATAATGTATATAGAATCGGATAAACAGTAAAAATCAATATTATACCGATAAAAACCCATTTTATTATGTTAATACAGGCTTTAGTAAGCTTCATTCAATATAACTCCTTTTATTAGTAAATATCATCCAGTTTTTTTGAAATTCTCAGGTATAAAACCGTAATAACCCCCACAATACAAGCAGATATGACACTTACTGCCGCCCCATATCCGTATTGAGGCATAAATGTTGCAGTATCGGATGCGCTAACAGGAAAATACAGTGAATAAACATACAGGGACATTACATTTGTTTTCCCAAAAGGTCCTCCCCCTGTTAACACAAGAATATTCGACATGTCCTGAAATGCAGTTATTAATGCAAGCATTAATATGACTTTCAGCATAGGCCCAAGCATTGGAACAGTAATATAGAATAATCTTTGAAAACTGTTTGCTCCGTCTATTGCTCCGCTTTCATAAATCTCATCCGGAATGCCTTGTAACCCTGCCAGAAAATAAACCATATAATTACCTAACCCTGCCCAAACACTAACTATTATCGTTGACAGCATGGCATATTTGCTGCCAAGCCAGTTAACAGGTGAATCTACCAACCCTATATTTAATAACAATCGGTTTACTTCACCGTTATATACATTAAGCAGCAGGTAAAAAACCAATGACATTACTGCAGAACTTATAATAGTAGGACTGAATATTAAAGCCTGCAGCGCACCATGTATTTTTGATTTTCTATTCAGAATAAGAGCCAGAATAAATGCTAATGGTAAAATAATGAGAATTTTTCCACCGGCATAAATAAAAGTATTTTTTACAGCATTTAAAAACAAGGGATCTCTCTTAAAGGCTCTGATAAAATTGTCCAGCCCTATAAATCTTGGATTATTAAAACCATTGTAATCAAAAAAGACATACCTTAAAGCCCACATAATGGGGTATACCGATAATACAGCAAAAATCAGCAGGCTGGGGAACAGCATTAAATAAATCTGAAAATATGTGCTTGCTTTACTTTGCCGCCACATTAAGCTTAACCCCCTTCAATTCTTAGAATCATCCAATGTTACATGTACACATCTATTGGAACGCGATTATTAATTTTAACCGCGTTCCAGGTATGTATTAATACTATTTGCTAAAAACCGCAGCAGGATTTTTAGGATCAAAATCAGGATACTTTATTTCTTTTACCATCCCATTCTCTATAGCATTGTCTAACGCCTTATTATAACGCTCTGTTAAATCCTTTAATGTGCTGTCAAAATCTTTTTCAATACCAAAAATTAATTCAGCAAACACGTCATACATTGCTTTTCCTTCGGGAACAATATTGCTCATATCAGAGGGTGCGGGCGGCCAGATTTTATCGTCGGAAGTGAAAGCTAAATTTGGTCTTTTAGCAATGGTAGCAGGTTGTTGTGTGATTTTATCCAGTACGCTTTTCACTGTTACATTTCCAAGCCCTTTTTCATGATAACCCTTCAAAACCTCATCGCTATATAATTCGGTCATAACCTTCCACGCTTTATCCTTGTTCTTAGAACCCGAATTCATCAAAAACCACCTGCCGGCCAGCAGCATGTGCTGTGAACCTTTAACCGTTCCGTCAATTGTTGGCAGCTGGGCCACATCCCAGTCTTCGGTAGTTGGGAACTGGCTTTCATATACGCCGGGTTCCGAGTGGGTCCATGATATATACATACCAATTTTTCCATTAGCAAATTGACTTCTGAGCGGATCAATATCCAGCGATTCGCAGCCCGGAAAGGCACCGCCATTGGTGAACATTTTTTGGTAAGCCTGCAGGATCGGCTTATATGGCATAAAATCATACCTGCCGGTTGTAAAATCATATCCTCTGTAATTGCCCCCGCTTCTCATAAGAATAAAGTCTATAGAGCGGTTTAATCCGCCGGATGGACTCTTCAGATTCTGAGCAAACCCATAAATACCTTCGCTTTTAAGTTTTTCGGATATAATGATTGCCGTTTCAGCCATTTCATCAACTGTTCTGGGTACTTCAGCTATACCTGCTTTTTCAAAAATACCTTTATTATAAATAAGTCTGGCTGTTGTACCTATTGCAGGCAAAGAATATATTTTCCCGTTATACATGTTAATACCTTCAAGGAAACTGTCTTCACCAAACCGGGCTTTCATTTCGTCAGTAAGATACTCATCCAATGGTTCGAATTTGCCCTGACCAATAAACTTAGAATAAATGCTTCCGCCATCAAAAAGAATATCGGGAGCTTCGTTTGTTGCAAAGGCTATTTCAACAGCTTGTTCAAAGTTTTCAGTATAAATCTTATACTCAACATTAATATCAGAATAATCCTCATTTATCTTTTGTATTACCGAATTCATATAATCTGCGTCATGTCTATTTAATGTCCATATTGTAACAATGGCAGGTTCAGTATTATTATTCGCCTGCTCTTCCCGCTGTTCATGCTGTGATTTTGTGTCACTCGAAATGTCGCAACCTGTCATGGTTACTATCAGCAATGAAGCAAGTACCAAATAGCAAAGAATTTTTAATACGGGTTTCATTTTTTCATATCCTCCTTATACCAATATTTACTACAATTTTAATTATAAAGAGGATTGAAGCCTGGGACTATAAAAATCCATTCTATTAATTTGTAATATCTTAATATTTGTTGGGATACTGTAATTAAACATCAAAGCTTTTATGAGAAAATTAACGTTTCAGCTTAGTAAAAATAATTAATTGCATGATGGTTGAAAAATTATTCATGTCAGAAATTTCAGAAAAAATTGAGCTGAACTGTCTTCCCCATATCCTTCATCGCTTTTGCGAGCTCTTCTATAAGGCTTATTTTTATATTAAATTGAATTGGCAGATCAGGATTTTGGTGAGCCGGATTAATTGCAGTTCCAACAAAAAATGATATATTAGTAGCCTCTTCAAAAAGAATCCTTGCAATTTTAGACGCTCCGTCCTGTTTTATGCTCCACTCACTGTATAAACTGTTATCATCAAGGTAGTTTTTTGCATACTCCAGAACCTTGCTTATTGTAATAACCCCTTCGGTTACAAGATCTACACCTTCAATTGTTGCTGTAGGAGGTATTTTAGGATCAACATAATCCAGGGGGATTTCAATTTTTTTATTTAAATATTTGGCTGCCAAAGTTGAAGTTGTTCCGCCGCAAACTATATGGTACCCTTCTTTTGAAAAGAATAATGACATCATCCTGTCAACATCTTCTGGATTTGCCGGTGGACCTATCATAAGGTTGCAATTCCTTTGTTCCCTTACCCTGATCGTTGCAATGGTTGTATCATCACCCGGCTTGTTTGCATATAACTCGGCACATTTTTCAGTTATAAGATATGTAATTGTTTTAGCGGTAAGTCTGCGATCGTAGTTTGCTTCAATAAACTTAATAATGTTTTCTCTTTTCCAGCCAAAATTCAGTTTCTGCCCCACGCCTGCATAAACTGCCCCGTCACTCATCGCTATTAAAACGTCGTCCTGTTTTATCCTGACTTTGGATTCATATATCCTCTTATTGCCAATTATGCGGCTTTGCACGTCATAATCAAAGTTCTTCCCATCACGAAGAAATATAATCATAGGGTTATCGTACTGTATAATTTCAGCCTCGCCGTTTTGATTCACACTGATTATTGAGAATGTTGAATATGCTATTCCTCTCATGCTGCACACTGGCAGGGTAGCAGCAATTGTCGACACACAATCCTCCAATGTCATTGAATTAGCCAGCATTGTGGCTATTATTTTTGAAGTGAGAGTGGACAAAATACTTGCCTTCACCCCGCTTCCAAGCCCATCGGCAAGTACAAGAATCATAGAATCGTCATTTTTCTTAACTATTTGAATACTATCTCCGCATAACTGTTCACCATGTTTATTTAAGCTGCGGTATCCAACATCGATGCAAAGCTTATTCATCTACCAGTGTCTCCTTTAACCGTGTAAGTGCGATTTTAGTTTCTGCTGTTGTTTCCCCTAAAAGGGAAGCAATTTCCTGAACCAGTCTCATTTGCTTTTCTACAACTCTATCGGTTATTGTAACAGCCTGTTCAATTTTCTTTTCTCTTAAAATTTTGTTTGTCTCCTTTTCTGTTATGTCTTCCATAATACTCATAATAATGTGATAAATTCTATCATATATAATTGTTTCTTCAATATATTTTTTATATCGGTCAAGATACTTTCTTTTTCTATAAATATTTCTTTCATTGCTTAACACAAGCCAATAATCCTCAGGATCCAAAAACATATCCACAGGTTTTCCAAGAACACTGGACATATTAGGCATGTTCAGGATTTTTAAAGACGCAGCATTGACCTGCAGTAATTCCAGTTTTTCGTTCATTACTATAATACCATTCGGTGAATTATTAATTATTTTGTCGGAAAAGGACTCTGCTTTTTCTTTAAGGTATGGAAGACACATGGTAAGATCGGCTTTTCCCATTAAAACTGCTATCGCTTTATCTCTGCAGGTATTATACCCGCAGGATCCGCAGTTTAGCTCCTGAGCTTTTGAATGTTTGCCCATTTTATGCAGGATCCTGGTTATTGCACTGCTTCCGGGCAGTGTCTGGCCTTTCCCTACATATTCAAACTTTTTTTTTATATTGAAGTTGACCAGTCCTTTTGAAAAATCATAATTCCCGGAAAATTTATTCACCATCACAAAATCTTTTACCGGGTTATGATGTTTCCTGCTCATTACCGGTCCACCTATACAGCTTCCGCTGCAGGCCGACATTTCAATAAAACAGTTTGATAGACTACCGCTGCAAATATCGTCTATTGCTTTAAGACAATTTTCAATACCGTCAATAGTTATATAATTAAACTCCGGGTCAAGATCCATTGAACGGATTATCCCACCTGCGGTTGGGAAAAGTCTAGTCCGGCCTTTTTCGTCTACATCAGAGGATTCTTCGAACTCAATATTCTCTTCATTCATCCATTCGTCCAGTTCTTCAAACGTCAGTACACAGTCTGTTATTCCCTGATACATTTCAGCTTCGTCTTTTTTTGCAATACACGGGCCGATAAAAACGGTAAAACATTCCGGGTACTGATCCTTTAATATCATACAGCTAACCTGCATTGGTGACATAACTTTTGCCAGATAGGGAAGGGCCTCGGGACGGTGTTTTTGAATCAGTAGATTAACGCTATGGCAGCAAGAAGAGATTATAACATTATTCTTCCTTTCGCTAATGATCTTTTCGTACTGCTTATTTACAACTGCTGCTCCAATCGCAGTTTCTTCCGCTCCGGCAAATCCAAGTTTTTTTAATGCCTTTCTCAGTGAATTCATTGAAATTCCATTATAATTTGCCACAAAAGAAGGAGCAACGCTTGCATAAACCGGTCGTGATGAGGCAATAACTTCTTTAACCTTTGCTATATCATTGCGTATATGCTTTGCATTTTGCGGGCATGATACAAAGCACATTCCACAGAGTATGCATTCATCGGTTACAATATTTGCCTGGTTATCTGCAAACTTTATTGATTTAACCGGGCAATTCCTAATACACTTATAACAGTTCTTGCAGTTTGATTTTTTTAACTGCAGACAATTAGTCAATTAAGTCGCCTCCACAAACAACATCTTGTTTATTTTGTAAATTAAGCCTTTTAAGCACGGTTTCTTTAAAAAACTCATGAAAGTTCTCCGGGAAAATACCGCATAGTACCTCATTATCAATTTTAACACATACACCATCGGTGCACTTGCCTAAACAGACAGCCGCAGCGATATTAACCCTGTCTTCAAGAGAATATTTTTTTATATTCTCCTTCATAAGGTTAATAATCTCATAAGAACCTTTTAAATGGCAAGAGCTTCCCACACATATATAAATGTCCATTTCCACCCACCTTGAATAGTATATTTTCAGACTTCAAAAACAGGCACGGTGGTGTAATGTTTTACACCACCAATACCCGGAATTACCAAGCTAAATTGTACCGTAATATGCCTTTTTGTAAATTTCCTCAAGCTCGCTGACCAATGGATAACGAGGGTTTGAAGTGGTACATTGATCTTCAAATGCTCTTTCGGCCAGCTTAGGGATTTTTGCCATAAACTCTTTTTCGTTTATTCCTAACTCCTTGATGCTCAATGGCATATTTACTCTCTTCATTAAGTTTACCACAGCGGCAATTAAAGCATCTACCTGTTCTTCCTGGGTTGTACCACCAAGGTTCAGCTGCCTGGAAATCTGTGCATAACGGTAGTCTGCCATGTACTTGCCATATTTTGGGAATATTGTGAATTTAGTAGGTATCTGCGCATTATACTTAATAACATGGGGAAGTAATACCGCATTAGCCCTGCCATGGGGAATGTTAAACTCGCCACCCAGTTTATGTGCAAGAGAATGGTTTATTCCCAGAAAGGCATTTGTAAAGGCCATTCCTGCTATGCACGAAGCATTATGAACTTTCTCCCTTGCAACCTCGTCTTCAGGATTGTCATAACTTCTTGGCAAATATTTAAATATCAGTTCTATTGCTTTCATAGCCAAACCATTTGTGTAATCCGAAGCAAGAACCGAAACATAAGCTTCTATGGCATGAGTTAACACATCCATACCGGTGTCTGCCGTAATGGATTTAGGCATTGTTTTAACAAACTGAGGATCTATAATTGCAACATCGGGTGTTAATTCATAGTCGGCAAGAGGATATTTAATATTTCCATTTTTCTTGTCTGTTATTACCGAGAATGAAGTTACTTCGCTTCCTGTTCCGGAGGTTGTTGGTATAGCAACAAGCTGAGCTTTCTTACCAAGGTTGGGAAACTGGAATGCTCTTTTTCTTATATCCATAAATTTAAGCCTTAATCCATCAAAGGATGTATCAGGATTTTCATAGAACAGCCACATACATTTAGCAGCATCAATAGCACTTCCTCCACCAAGGGCAATTATAACATCGGGCTGGAAGATATTCATTGCATGAACACCTTTTTGTATGGTTTCAATGGATGGATCGGGCTCTACTTCAGGGAATATTTCACTATGGCAGTAATCGATGCGTTTTCTAAGATAATACAATGCCTTATCCACATAACCGAGTTTAATCATTACCGGGTCGGTAACAATAAACGCCCTGGAAATGTTAGGCATATGCTCAAGATACTGTATTGATCCTTTTTCAAAATATATTTTCGGAGGTATTTTAAACCACTGCATATTTACCCTCCTTTTTGCTATTCTCTTTTTGTTTATCAGGTTTACAGATGAAATATTTGCCGTGGTTGAATTGTGCCCAAAGGATCCACATCCCAAAGTAAGCGAAGGTGTGTTTGTATTGTAAATATCTCCTATGGCACCCTGTGAGGAAGGTGAGTTAACTATTATCCTTCCAACCTTCATTTCATTGCCAAAAGCTTTGCACAATGCTTCATCGTTAGAATGTATAACTGCAGAATGGCCAAGACCACCCAGTTCCAGCATTAAAGAAGCATATTCAAAACCCTGCTTTTCATTCTCGCAAATGAAATATGCAAGAACAGGAGAAAGTTTTTCAAGCGACAGGGGATATTCCCGGGATGGCTCTGGAAGTTTTGCAATCAATATTTTCGTATTATCAGGCACAGAAATTCCTGCATTTTTGGCTATAACCGAAGCCGGTTTTCCCACCACCTCAGGGTTAACAGCCATCTTCTCACGGTTTATAACATAGTTTGATACAAGCTCTGTTTCCTTTTCATCAAGAAAATAGCAGCCATACTTTTTCATTATTCTCTCGAACTCCTGAGAAATTTCCTTATCCACAATCACAGCCTGCTCGGATGCACAGATCATTCCGTTATCAAAGGTTTTTGAAATAATAAGGTCGGTACATGCCCGCTCCACATCCACGTTTTTATTTATATAACAGGGCACATTTCCAGGACCTACCCCAAGTGCGGGCTTTCCGGCGCTATAGGCCGATTTAACCATACCGCTTCCACCGGTTGCAAGAATAAGGGATACCCCAGGGTGATTCATTAATGCCATTGTTGCCTCAAGAGACGGGGTTTCTATCCATTGAATGCAGTGTTTTGGAGCACCGCTTTTAATTGCCGCATCTCTTAGAATTTTTGCAGCTTCCCTTGAACACTTCTGTGCAGACGGATGAAAAGCAAATATTATAGGATTCCTGGTTTTTGCACAAATTAACGATTTAAACATTGTAGTAGACGTAGGGTTGGTAACCGGTGTTACACCTGCAACTACACCAACAGGTTCTGCTACTTCCACATAACCTTCAAGGTCATTCTCCTCTATTATGCCCACACTTTTTTCATTTTTAATGCTGTGGTATATATACTCAGTGGCGAACATGTTCTTTATAACTTTATCTTCAAACACTCCGCGACCAGTTTCTTCCACCGCAAGCTTTGCAAGGTACATATGGTTATCCAGACCCTTCAGCGTCATTTCATGTACAATTTTATCCACTTGTTCCTGGCTGAACGTCAAATACTCTTTTAACGCTTTTTTAGCATTTGCAACAAGCTGATCGATCATTTCATTAACATTAACATTAACTTTTTTTTCTTTTTCTCCCACTTTTGTCACCTCTTTTTAAAAAATGTCTATTGATTAGCTATGAACAAAGCATTTCATCCATGTTAAAAATTTAACAATGTCTTGCAAACAAAACGTGTTGTTCTATACAACACTTTTTTATCATTATATTCCATATCAAAATGTTTGTCAATATTTTAACAAAGTTTTTTAAAAAATTTTTAATGAAGTAAAAATCCGAGTTAAACTTTTTCTGCACCCTTTAAACGTATTTATTGATGCTTACTTGGCTTTTATATATGCCTCGCTTAGTTTAACATACTGACCTTCTTTTAATGTAATGTATCTTGGATCCTCAAAATTATCATTTGCAACAATATCATCAAGAACGTGAGAACTGCCGGAGGTTATTTCATAATAGCCAAAACCCAGCGTACTGCCTTCCTCGGGAAAAACCTGATACTCACCTGCAGGAATATCAAATCCAACCTTGTACATACCACTTGGATATCTACCGTCTTTAGGCCCAGATGCTGTTGCATCACTTACAGGAACGGCGCGTGCATCGGTAAACTTAAAATATTGCCCATCTGCAACGGTAACATAAGTGAAGGAATAAAAATTATCGTTGGCGATTATGCTTTCAAGTGTATTTGAGCTGTCTTTTGCAATTTCAAAATAGGATAGATCCGCTGTGCTATAGAGTTTGTATTCACCAGCGGCTATATCCTGGCCTACTTTATACATACCACTGCGAATACCAGCTTCTTCTATGGTCGGTGAAGGGGCAGGAGAATTTGCTGTATCATCGTTATTTTCTGCGTTCATACCATTTTCAGTATCCTTTTGTGCAGTATCATTCTGCTGCCTTACCTGGTCATTTTGCTGTTGATTATTGTTACCGGCACAACCGCACATAAATACTGTAATCATCACTGCAATAAGACATAAATATAGAATGTGTTTTTTTGCTTTCACAAGTTACCTCCCTGTTCCAAGCGACTTAGTATACAATTCAGTAATTTAGTATTAAAAGACTGTTTTTTATACCTTTTAATATATAGTAAACAAAAATAAGCCTGATTTTTTACTATATATATCTTTCCGAACTTTACTGAAAATAATACAAAAAAATATCAAGTCAGAACAGAATTCCCAGACTCTTTATTCAGTGTCTTTATTGGAGTCTTTGCTGAAATTTAGTAAAGAACCTCTGACTATGTATTTACTACCATACTTTTCCCGTATTTTGTCTATGCTTTCATTAAGTTTTTTTCTTTCAGACTGTTTAATAAGCAAATTATCAAACATATTTAGTTGTTCAACCGGCTCCCTTACCAGTTCGGATGTAGCAACTCCTATCAAACGGATGGGGTCATTTCTCCAAACTGTGTCAAATAACTCGATTGCGGTTTTAAATATTACATTTGTATCCTGAGTTGGGTTACCTATTTTTTTCCTCCGGGAATAGGATTCAAAATTACTGTTCTTTAAATTTACTGCTATTACTCCAGCATACAGCCCGGCCTTTCTAAGACGCATACCCACTGTTTCGCTTAAAGATAGCAAATACAGCCTTGCAGTTTCCCTGTCTGTAATATCAAATTCCACAGTGGTTTCATTACTTAAATCCTTTGCCTCAGATTCCTGCGTTTGTACAGCCGAATCATCTATTCCGTTGGCATATTCCCAAATCATCCTGCCGTATTTCCCAAATTTCTGCTCCAGCAAAACAACATCGGTTCTGGCCAAATCACCTATTGTTTTTATCCCCATAACCTGAAATTTCGCGTTAGATGCCTTGCCAACCATAAACAGACGGGACACCGGAAGCGGCCACATTTTTTCCTGTATTTCTTCCCGAAAAAGAGTGTGCACCCGATCAGGCTTTTTAAAGTCCGAAGCCATTTTTGCAAGCAGTTTGTTTTCTGATATGCCTATGTTGACAGTGAAGCCCAGTTCATCTCTAATCCGGTTTTTCATTAAGTAGGCCAAAGAAAGAAAGTCATTTTTATATTTAAGCTTAAGTCCTGTAACATCTATAAAACATTCATCGATACTATATTTTTCAATATCGGGAGTAAAAGAGTAAAGCAGGTCTGTCATAGCCTTTGAATACCTGGCATAAACATCATGACTTGGAGGAACAATTTTGACCGCTGGACACTTTTTAACAGCCTTGACTACAGGCTCTCCTGTAATAATTCCATATTTTTTTGCAGGAATGGACTTGGCAAGGACCACACCACGCCTTTTTGACGGATCTCCGGCTACAATTGAAGGCACAGTGCGAAGATCAATATTACTTCCCTGTTTTAACAGCTCTAATGCTTCCCAGCTCAGATATGCCGAGTTAACATCAATATGAAATATTACTCTTTCCGGTACCATGAACAACCCCTGCAATATATATTCCTCTACAGAATTATATTATATCAGATAAACCCTGTATTTCTTTTGAGAGTATACCATGATGCGGGAATAAATAGTTATTGTCCGGATATTTCATTAAAAATTGAGCAATTACAACAGGGAACAAAATATTGTAATACATTTTATATTGTATACAGTTTCTTAATTATTTGCTCTAATTCAGGGCCTTCAACAGACATGTCCCTTATTTTGCTTTCCTCATTTACTTTTTGTATAAACTTATTTAGTTTCACCACAGAAAGATCGATAACCACTTCAATGTCATAATCGGACAATTGCTTTCGCACTTCAATTCCCTCTGTGTTTTCCAGACTTATCTTTTCTCTTGTTGTAATATGAACTGTTCTTTTTTCACCAAGATGCTGCTTTAAATTTTCCATGCTGTCATCAAAAACAATTTCACCATGATTAATAACAATAACACGTTTTGCAAGCTGCTCTACATCTTCAAGGTCATGAGTGGTCAGTATAAATGTAGTTCCTCTTTTGTTCTGTTCATGGATAAAGTCCCGTATTTTCCCTTTGGCAATAACATCCAAACCTATAGTAGGTTCATCAAGAAAAACAATGGGTGGCTTATGCAGCATTGCCATTATAAATTCGCATTTCATACGCTCACCAAGGGAAAGCTGACGAGTGGGCTTTCTTACAAGATCAGTCAGATCCAGCATGTCTATCATTTCACTGAGAGTTTTTTTGAACTCATTTTCGGGAATACGGTAAATAGCCTGATTCAGGCAGAAAGAATCCAGGGGCGGAATATCCCATAGCAGTTGGGATTTTTGTCCGAAAACCGCACCTATATTCCGGACATATTTTTTTCTTTCCTTCCATGGAACAAAGCCCATAACATCAACAGAACCCGAAGTAGGATGTAAAATGCCCGTAAGAATTTTTATAGTGGTTGATTTTCCTGCCCCATTCGGTCCCAGGAAACCTACAAGCTCACCCTCTTCGATATCAAAGGAAATGCCTTTGATTGCATCAATATTCTTCTTTTTTCTTATAATAAGGCTTAACAATGCTTCCCTGAAGCTTCCTCCGCGTTCATATGTAGTAAATGTCTTTTTAAGATCGGCGACATGAATCATAATAAATCATCCTTTTCGTAATAAAGCTGCTGTGGTGAGTAATACTGTAGTCAGCCCCCTGCACTGGTGTAACGGCTTACCATTTTATAATAGAATATAATTCCTGAAATCAAAAAAACTATTGAAGACAATAAAGCTAATAATACGGTCTGATCGGCATTCCCCAATAAAGCTGATGCAGGATACGAAGCCAATAGACTTACCGGTATAATGTAAGTTAAAATGGACTGGAAAGTTTTTGTGAAGATGGATTTAGGGTATAAACCAAACTCCATCACCGACATAAATATATCATATATTCTGTAATTCCCAACCCAGACTATCCCAAGCCCGGCCATAAACAAGGCAAAGCCGAACATAAGAATAAGTGAAAAAAGAAACAGAATAACAAAGGAAATCCAGTGAGACAAAGGTTGTTCAGGTAACTTCTTAAGTGCAATTCTGAATACTAAAAGACCGCCTATAAGTTTTCCCAGGTCTTCACTGTCAAATGCGGTTACAATAGACATAAGCAGTATGGATCGGGGCTTTATAAGTAATAAATCAAAAGTTCCCTCCTGAACCCTCTGAATAGTATTCCACACTATTCCCATGAAAAATGGGAAGGAAATCCCGCGGGATAAAAGGAATATTCCCTGAAGAAGCAGAACCTCGTATTGACTCCAGCCCGGGAAGGATGCTCCGTTTCCATATATTATCAGGGTAATAACCGGCCCTGAAAACTCTACAATCATCATAATAAGCATACTCATTAAAAAATCGCCACGGTATGCCATTCTTGTTGCCAATGCAGTTTTTACACCCTGTATGTACACTCCCAACGTAGAAAAACGTAAACTTCTTGCCTTGGTTTCAGAATTTAAGCCGGTCATGCCCCCACCCCCGTAAAACGTTCTATGCCCATATACCACAATGCCCGGTTAAAAAGAAACATTACAACAACCATTCCTGCCTGAAGAGACACAATCTGAGGAATGGACATGGTTATACCCGCCAGTTCATAATGCCCGATGAAAACCCTTACAGGTACATAGGTAATAAACTGGAATGGCAGGTAAAAAAGAAACTTTTGAAAACCGTACGGAAATAAATTAAGAGGCAAAAAAGCACCGGAACAAATGCTGGTAAACAAATATACCGCCCGCCTTACTCCATCTGTTTTTACAAACCAAAAGGCCAAAGTTCCAATAGTATAGTTTACTAAAAAGGACAGAACAAAACTAAGAAATAACGAAATTAATGCCCAAAAAGGCTTCGCAGGAATGAACCTGATACCAAAAAGTAAATAGAAACAAATCACTGGAAGCATTTCTATTAGAAACGCCATAATCCGGTGTCCTACTTTCTGAAAAAAGGAATAATATATATGCGATACCGGACGAAGCTGGAAGGTAATAAACTGGCCGGTTTGTATAAGTCTTTGCAGCGTATTCCCCGAAGAATCCCAGCTTAAAACCCCGGTAAGAGATGATATGGCAAAATACATAAGCATCTGCTCAAGGGTCAGACCAGAAACTGTATCCCGGATTTGGAAAATTGCCTGCCAGATAAAGTAGTGCACTAAAAAATATATAGGGTGAACAAAAATTGAAACAGCCATTTGACTTCTATATGCAAAGTGTTCCTTATATGTAGCTGTAATAACTGCTTTAAAAACCCTTGGCGGGCTGTTACCTTTCTTCACAACAAAGCTCTGCATAAACAAAAGATCTCCCTTAATAACGCAAATGTTACACGAGACAGGTTATGGGAAAAACTGTATCAATATACATTATATTAATTTTATATACAGTTATCAATACGGTTTATGTTTTTGACAGCATTAATACATTGGCGCTTTTTTCCTAAATTAAAGGATATCTTTATAAAACAAGTTTTCCTAGGTTAACTTAACGCTGGCATCTTTTTAGAAGTACGAGTCTGCGAAAGAAAAAAGAGCAATATAAAGTGTTTTATATATAAAAAGGCCGCCTGTTAAGGCAGCCCTGGCAGTATTAATAGATTATTATTACTTATTTACTTTCTTTAACTTTCCTGGCAAATTCCTCACCGTATTTAATGCATTTTTCTATGTCTTCAGGTGTAGGTACAAACTTTACTCCTATTGGTTCCAGTACTACATCAATACCCGAATCTTTAAGCCCGTCATACAGTTTTTCGGGTGCTGCATTGCTCCAGCCAGAGCTTCCAAAGGCCGCACCTATTTTCTTTTTAAACTTATGACCTTTAATTTCAGACAGAACTGCAGCCATTGAACGCAGATAACCGTTATTAACAGTACAGCTTCCAAGAATAATACCTTTTGAACAGAACATTTCGGTTAACAGGTCTGATATGTCGGTAATAGAGCTGTTGTATATTTTACATTTAACCCCCTGGCTTTCTATTCCTTTTGCAATTGCCTCTGCCATTTTCTTGGTAGAGTTGTACATGGTGTCGTATGCTATTGTTACATAGCCCTCGTGGTAATCTTCTGCCCATTGTGCGTATTTTTCCACAATTCTCATCGGGTCTTTTCTCCATATAACTCCATGGCTGGGTGCAATAACTTCAACCGGAAGGTTTAGAGCTTTTATTTCAGCTAATTTCTTTCTGATTAACGGTGTTAATGGTGCAAGGATATTAGCGAAGTACTTTAATGCTTCCTGATTAACTTCACAAGGGTCGGACTCATCTTCAAAGATACTGGCAGAGCAGTAATGCTCACCAAAGGCATCGTTTGACAACAACACATTTGCCGGGGAAACAAATCCGGCCAAACTGTCAGGCCAGTGTATCATTGTCATTTCTACGAATGTAATGTCTGATTTGCCAATGTTTATTTTATCGCCTGTTTTTACAGGGATTAAGTTCCATTCTTTATGAAAATGACCCTTTATAGATTCTACTCCTTTTGGAGAACAATAAATAGGCGTATCCTTCGGTAAATGTTCCATCAGTGCACCGAGGCTACCACCATGGTCGGGTTCCATGTGATTAATTATAATACCGTGAATATTGGAAAAACCAACTTCCTTTTCGATTATTTCAAGAAACTCTTCCTGAAAAGGATTCCAAACGGTATCTACAAGTATATTTTTTTCATCACGGATAAGATATGTGTTATAACTGGAACCACGATGGGTGGAAAGCTCATGTCCGTGAAACCTTCTTAAATCCCAGTCTCTAAGGCCAAGCCAGTAAACATTGTCTTTTACCTGTATCATAAACTCATCCTACCTTTCTTTTGTTCTATTTTTTATATATTCCCAAGTTAATACTGTAAAAAACAGAAAAGAAGGCTTTTGCTTTCATGCCAAAAGGGCTGAACCAAAAAATGATTCAGCCCTAATATATATAAAGGCCCTCATAAGGCCGATTATTCTTAATTTTTGCCCTTGTGGGCGCCCCCTAAGCTCGATAATTTTTTACAAATTAAGGGGTTTACTATTAAAAAACTGGTCAAGCTTTAGGGGGTACTTAGCTATTTTTAAGTATTGAAAGAAGCTCTGTCGGTTTGTCAGTAAACTGTTTGATGCAGTCTTTATTGCAGAATTTCTTTATTGAATGTCAATCTGGATTTTTCTTTTATTATCCGGCTGTGCCTTAGGCAGTGTAATTGTAAGTATTCCATCCTTATATGCGGCTTTGATATCCTCTTCTATTACATTGTTAAGATAAAAGGATCTTTTAACGCTGCCATAAGCTCTTTCTCTTCTTACATAGTTTTCTCTTTCTTCGTTAAATTCTTCGTTTTGCTCTACAGAAATTGTCAGGTATCCATCGTTAACTTCTATATTTATACTGTTTTTGTCTACTCCGGGAAGTTCTGCGTCAATAATCCATTCTTTTTCTGTCTCACGTATATCTGCCCTCAGCGCCGTATTCCATCTGGTGAAAAAAGGATCAGCAAAGAAATCTTCAAAAAATCTGTCAATTCCAAAGAAATCATTTCTTTTTGCTAAATTGCCATGCCTTCTCGAAAATGGTACTAATCCGAACATATACAACACCTCCATAAATGTATTTTTATTTTTGTATTTAACTTTGACTTTCCTTGACCTTCCTTGTTTACATTTTAATTTGAACTGCTAAAAAATGCAATGTCTGATTTTGACTATCTTTGACCATTATTTAAAATTATATGGAATTACGTAAAGATTACTTTGAATTTCGCGTTGTTTCTTCGAATTTCTGTCAGAGTTAAAACAAACAGCACTGTATATCTGTCGGCTTATCATAAAGTGAATTCCATGAAACAAATAACAGAAAGAAATTTTTATATCTATAAGTATTCTAAATTTTTCGATATTTGTCAATGCTGAATGGAACCATGTGGCGTATGTCCTTAATTTCAAAGACACCCATTAATATAAGCATTG
>ERZ773359.159-NODE-159-length-89382-cov-22.498550_pt1 | contig 89382 bp, 92 predicted proteins | sample MGYA00374955_ERZ773359 | MGnify/ENA primary metagenome ERZ773359 (study PRJEB29098, sample SAMN04486028) | biogas fermenter metagenome | study: EMG produced TPA metagenomics assembly of the Biogas fermentation microbial communities from Germany - Plant 4 DNA1... | reverse complement strand
AGATGCTAATTAGGATTCTACCTTCGTTATGGTACTTTGTGAACCATCGTGTTCAACCCTATAGCAGTTATTACTAATGGCAGATAGGTGTTGATTATGTGTTACCATAATTATTTGCCGATTGAACATTTCTGATGTCTGTTTTAGGAAATCAGCCACATTATATATGTAATCTTCACTAACATGCTTAGCAGGTTCATCTAGTATAAGGGGTCCCTGGATTCTAGGCTTATGAATCTGTAAAAAGGCAATCCTAAGGGCTAAAGATACTATATCTACAACCCCCCCACCCCTAGATAACTCAGGTTTGGTTTTAATTATGACACCATCATTTTCAGTAACCACATAAAACTCAGCATTAGCCTTACTGCGTAACTCTTCTATTTCTATTTGGAACTCCATATCGGATTCAAATATAAATTGCAGGCATTTAGTCACTAAGGTTTCTATTTGAACTTTGGCCTGTTCCCTGGCAAACTCAGAGGTCTTTTGGAATAATATGGCTACCTTCTCCAAAAGCTCTATATTTTCCAACAGGTCATTAAGTTGTTCCTTAGATTCTTCCAATTGCTCCTTTAATTTATCCCTTTTTCCGCTTTCCCTAGCAAGATAGGCCTTTAAATCGCTTATCCTTTCATCTAAAATATCTATTTCCTGCATACTATCACTTCTTCTCCAATAAATCCATAGGTAGTAAACTATGGGCTTCCTTTAATAGGCTGTCTATTTCCTTAGTTAGCTTTTCTATTTCCTGATCCAGCTCCTCCGGCTTAACCCCTAATTCATTTAATTCATTGATTAATTCCTCTTCCTGGCGTTTTAGCTGCTCCAACCTAGCCTCCGCCCTGTATTTTAATGATTTAGCCTTATCTAAATTTTCCTTAAGGTTATTTAATTGCTTTTCATAATCCATACTATCCCTCCTAAATATAGTGGCTAATTATATGATTCCTCTTATCTTCGTCGATATGGCTTAAACAGAATGGACAGACCTCTATCTTAGATAGTATCTCCCTATATTCATTTAATTGGCTTTTAATTGTCCCTTCTATCCTTTCTAACTCCTTAGTCTCCTTATCAAGACTTAAGTTTGTAGCTTTCATCCTTTTAGAAAGCTCCATCAAGCTCCTTAACCTATCCTTTAGTTTGGCTACTTGATTGATCCTTTCTTCTGCATCTCCTAAGCCATCGAAGTGCCTAATAAATTCATTTCCCACCCTTAAATTCTTTTGGTTAAGGGCATATTCCTCCTTAAGCTTAATAAGCCTCTTTATAAGCTGTGGCTTATCTTTAGCGGAAGTCAAGGCCTTCTCAATCTCTGGCAATACCCTTAATCTATGGTATATCCCTTCTGTTTTACTTTTTTCCTCCTGAACAAGGGTTAGGCTTTCTTTAATATTATAAAGGATTTTAAAGCGATTATTTAGCTCACTGAAATCCTTTAAAATTTGGTCTATTTCTTCTAAGCCAGTTAACTTATCTAGGATAAAGTCAGTCTTCTTAATTTCCTCCCTAGAGTTTTTATACTGGGTATTTTTCAACCTTAGATATTTATAGCTGTTGATGTTCTTATCTATTGTTTCTATTATGGGGTCAATATCTTCTAATGATTTAAGCCTGTCTAAGGTTTGATTAAGTTGTGATATTTCCCCTTTTAAGCTTTCATATTTAATTAGGCATTGGTTAAGTATTTCCTTCTTTTTAGTCTTAGCTGCTATGATCCTTCTTAGATTTTCAACTGCCTCTAAGCTCTTTTCTAATTGGTCTAGATAATCATATTCCTTTAGTTCATCCTGGATTTTTGAAATTCTTTCTTCCATCATCTTCCTTCTGTTATTTAGATTTCTAATATCCTTCAGGGTATCCTTTAAGGCATCATCGATAATATTTACCCCTATTAGCCTTCCTATGGCTCCAGCCCTAGTGCTGGTCTTTTCAGATAGTAGGAAGGGCCCCTCTAATTGTTCTCCTAGATTGATGGAGGCAGATGAATCACTATCCAGTTTTATCTTCTTTATGTCAGTTGCCTCTAGGATTTCTTCAGGAACAGAAGTACCAAAGCCTTCCAATATGATTTCCTCCCCATCCTTTAGATAGAGGATATATTGATTCTTAGACCTGGTCCTTAAGCGTTTGACCTTAGTATTGTCACTAAAGAGCAGGGTTACACTAGTTTTACTTTCCCCCTCCCTCATGAAGTAATCTCCAGCCGGTTCATTATATAAGGCCCACTTAATGGCTCTGATAATGGCAGATTTCCCTGAATCGGAAGGGCCTAAGATCACGTTTAAACCTTCATCAAAGTGTATTACAGAGTACTTATGGGATTGAAAGTTTTCAAGTATTGCAGTTTTTAAGTATTTCATCTTAACCTCCGTTAAATTCCTTCATCTGGATCATGGCTATCCTTTTTAAAGCCTCTTCTTTAACTTCTTCACTTAATCCTTCTGATTTGGAAACTTCTATCAATACATCATTTATATCCATCTTCTCAAAATTCATGGCTGAATCTACCGTCTGCTTGAATTCATATATCCTTTCCCTTTTAAAGATATTCCTTTCGATTTCTTCCCTATCTAGGACTTGATCACCATCTAAAGCGGTTTTTAGGTAGACGTCAGTTATCTTTATATCTTCTCCTAAGTCTATAATAATAACCTTAGGCCTTCTATCCATCTCCCTTAAGCTGTTGGAGATCCTAACTATGCTGCCTGGGTTTATGAAATATTTGCCATCTATCTTTATCCTATCAAAGCCTGAATGGTAGTGGCCTGCAAGGGTTATATCCGCCTTAGTATCCCTGATATCCTCCACCAGGGTATAAGGAACCCCCTTTATAAAGGGCCTATCTAATAGCATACCATGGACTATATGGATGGCATAGTTAATATCCTCTTCTACATCCTCTACCATATAATACTTCCGATTAACGGGCTCATCTATATCGTATATATAGGGTTGTCCTGTTACTTGGACCCTAAGGCCCTCCTTTTCTAGGATTATTCTTTCATCCCTTTCAATTAGATTGAAGATATCTAGCTCACTTAATAGGCCTATCATAGTCCTGCCGATAGTCTGGGGGTTATGGCCATAGACGTCATGGTTTCCGCTTACTACATACATGGGTACTTTAATCTTCTTGAATACCCTAGAAAAACGGCTTACTATGGCGATAGATACATCAGGCCTATCGAATAGGTCACCGCCGTGGAGGACATAGTCAACTCTATTAGCTTCTATTATATCAACTATTTCTTCTAATTTCTTCTCCAGGGTATGAACAAAGTCGTCCTTACGATTCTTAGGGGAGGTTCCCCTAATATGGGAATCGGTAAAAAATAAGAGTCGCAATACAACACCCCCTTAAAATTAATATAAGTCATGGGTAAATTATTTAATAGTTATAAATCAGTAGAAGTCCATACATTAAATAAAATATATAATCCTACATATATAGATTCAAGATACAATATAAAATACATTTAAATGTAATTTACTTCAATAATTTCCATATAAGTAATATAAAACCTCCTAAAAAGGAGGTTTAAGCTTATTCATCTTCTTTAGCTGAACTTTCTTCTTCTATTTGGTCCTCTGGTATTAGGCCGAATTTAGCCCTAATCTTGTTTTCAATCTCTTTACAGACATCTGGGTTTTCCTTGAGGAAGTCCTTAAGATTTTCCCTACCCTGGAATTTGTGTTCTCCGTAGCTAAACCAGGCACCTGCTTTTTTAATGATTTCAGCCGTTACACCAGCATCTAGTATGTTGCCCTCTCTAGATATACCCTCACCATACATGATGTCGAATTCTGCTTGTTTAAATGGTGGCGCTAATTTATTTTTAACCACCTTGACCCTAGTTCTGTTTCCTAGGATTTGATCCCCCTGCTTAATGGAGTCTACACGGCGTACATCTAGCCTTATACTGGCATAGAACTTCAAGGCCCTACCACCAGTAGTAGTCTCAGGATTTCCAAACATTACTCCAATCTTTTCCCTCAATTGGTTTATAAAGATTACAGTACAGTTGGATTTATTGATGGCACCTGCTAATTTCCTTAGGGCTTGGGACATCAGTCTTGCCTGTAATCCCATATGGGAGTCGCCCATTTCTCCTTCAATTTCCGCCTTTGGTACTAGGGCAGCTACTGAGTCTACTATGACTATATCTATGGCACCGCTTCTTACTAAAGCTTCCGTAATTTCCAGGGCCTGTTCTCCAGTATCAGGCTGTGAAATAATCAAGTTATCGATATCTACACCTAGCTTTTTGGCATAGCTTGGGTCTAAGGCATGCTCAGCATCTATAAAGGCAGCTATTCCGTCTAATTTTTGTGCTTCAGCCACCATATGCAAGGCTAGGGTAGTCTTACCTGAAGATTCAGGACCGAAAACTTCAATAATCCTGCCCCTAGGTATTCCACCGATGCCAAGGGCAATATCTAAATCTAGGGAGCCCGTTGGAATAACTTCTATATCTAATTGGGCCGCTTCTCCAAGTCTCATGATGGAGCCTTTACCGAATTGCTTTTCTATTTGATTTAGTGTCAAATCTAAGACTTTTCTTTTTTCCTTATCCATTATAATCCAGTATTACTGGATTCCCCCCTTTCATTCTCAGAACATAAGTTCCACACTCTAATCATATATTAAAATACCCATAAAGTCAATTGTTAATCAAAACTTTTCTAATTTCGTCCAGGGCCTTAATAGCCGTCCTAGTTTGTATTGTTTGCCTATTGCCATTGAAGTTACATTTAATGACCCTATGGTTATCCCTAGTCATTACACAAAGATAGACTAAGCCTACAGGCTTTTCTTTAGAGCCACCATCAGGTCCAGCAATACCGGTTATGGATACGACTATATCCACCTTCCCCCTATCCAGTAGGCCTTTGGCCATTTCATAGGCTGTTTCCTCGCTGACAGCTCCATATTTTTCTAAAGTAGAAGGGTTTACGCCTAACTCTTCCACCTTAGCATCATTGCTATAGCTTACTATGGCCCTATCTAAAACCATAGAAGCACCAGGAACTCTGGTAATCATGCTGCTTACTAAACCACCGGTACAGGATTCACATAGGCCTATCTTTTTTCCCTTCTCTATGAGCATCTTGACAACTACTTCTTCAATGTTGATGTTGTCATAGCCGTAGATATAGTCCTTAAATTCTTCCCTTAATCTACCCACTATATTATCTATCTCTTCTTGTACCCTTACCCTATCGGTACCCTTGCTGATGATCTTAATTTCAACGGTTCCTCCCTTGGCAAAGGTGGCGATGGTAGTATTGGGGGTTGCTAGCTTTAACTCGTTTAATCTACTTTCTAGATTGGACTCCCCAATCCCTACGGTATTGACGGATTTAGAAAGGATAACCGTCTCATCCCCTATTAGATTTTTAACGTGCTTTTCAAACATATTATTCATTTCATAGGGTGGCCCAGGCAGCATGATAATCTTTTTATTATCCTTATTTATAAAGATCCCTGGCGCAGTACCATTATCGTTTTCTATAAAGGAAGCTCCCTTAGGCCTTAATGCTTGCTTAAGGTTGTTCTTGCTCATCCTTCTTCCAGTTCGGGCGAACATATCCTGTAGCTTTTTCTTCATTTCTTCATCAAGTTCTAATTCTAGGCCTAAGGCCTTAGCAATAACTTCCTTGGTCATATCATCCTTGGTAGGGCCTAGTCCTCCAGTAGTAATGATAAGGTCAGCCCTATCTAAGGCGATTTCTATAACCCTTTTGAGCCTTTCTTCATCATCATCTACCGTAGTATGGTAATGGGTTTCGATACCTAGTTCGAAAAGCTTTTGAGATAGGTAATAGGTATTGGTGTTTAAAGTACTTCCAGTAGTAATTTCAGTACCGATTGTTACAATTTCAGCTATCATAATCCATCTCCCATTTATATATCTTTTTATATATCCTTCATATTTAGCACTTGCTTATTTTTAACTATATAGTCTATACCAGATAGGATTGTAAATATTGTTGCTAAGTAAAGCATGATCCTATCCAAAGGAATATTGATTAAAGAAAATGGATAATTGTTAAATAGTATCAGTATTATAGCTAATAGCTGTGTAATAGTCTTAAACTTACCCAGTGGGCTAGCCGCAATGGTTATACCTTCAGATGCAGCCAAAACCCTAAAGCCAGTAATGGTAAATTCCCTAGCAATTATTATAACCACTATCCAGCCGGGTATTTTACCAAATTCTACTAGGGCAATTAAAGCGGCAGCTACCAAGACCTTATCCGCCAGTGGGTCTACGAATTTACCAAAATTGGTTACTAGATTTCTACTCCTAGCCAAGTAGCCATCTAGCGTATCAGTCAATGAAGCAAAGATAAAGACCAAGCCAGCTATCATATGGCTGTTGTTAAGGTCTGAATATAGAATTAGTAAAAATACAGGAACTAAAAATACCCTAAATAAAGTAATCTTATTTGCAATATTCATAATCTAATCTAACCCCTTCTAGTCAAATTCTTCTTCTAAATCTTCTTCAGTAATGAGGACCTTCCTAGGTTTACTACCTTCGAAGCCACCGACGATGCCCCTAGCCTCCATCTCATCTATTAACCTGGCAGCCCTAGCGTAGCCTATCCTTAACCGCCTCTGTAATAGAGAAATGGATGCTTGTCCTTCTTCAACTACCATTTTTATGGCCTCTGGTAGCAATTCATCGTTAAAGTCTGTCTTAAGTTCAGCAGAGTTTTGAACTACATCAATGATCTCTTCATCGTAATCCGATTCATTGTTGGTCTTTAGGAAGTTAACTACAGATTCTACCTCACTGTCGCTTACAAAGGCTCCTTGTACCCTTAAAGGCTTAGAATAGAAGGATGGATAAAACAACATATCTCCCCTACCAAGTAGCTTCTCAGCCCCTGCCATATCCAGGATGGTCCTAGAATCCACCTGGGAGGATACAGCAAAGGAAATCCTTGAAGGTACATTGGCCTTGATAGTACCTGTTATTACGTCTACCGATGGCCTTTGTGTAGCAATAATCAGGTAAATTCCAGCTGCCCTGGCCATTTGGGCTAATCTACAGATATAATCTTCGATTTCTTGGGCTGCTACCATCATAAGGTCTGCCAACTCATCTATGATGATGACGATGGATGGTAGGGTTTCTTCATTTTTAGCCCTTTGCTTTTCATTGTAGGACTTCATGTCCCTTACACTGTTTTGGGCAAATAGCTTATACCTTTTCTCCATCTCATCTACAGCCCAGTTTAAGGCAAAGGATGCCTTCTTTGGATCCGTCACTACTGGAATCAGTAGATGTGGGATATCATTATAGATGCTAAGTTCAACCACCTTGGGATCTATTAAGATCAACCTAACCTCCTCTGGGCTTGATTTATAGATGATGCTCATGATTATGGTGTTGATACAGACACTTTTTCCTGATCCTGTAGCACCAGCTATAAGCAAGTGGGGCATCTTATCTATAGATGAAACGATAGGTTTTCCGCTTACATCCTTCCCCAGTACTAAGGGTAGGTTTGAATCTATATTCAGATATTCATCTGACAAGAGCATCTCCTTTAAGGATACACTATCCTTTACCCTGTTGGGCACCTCAATACCAACTGCTGATTTACCCGGTATAGGTGCTTCAATCCTTATATCTGAAGTTGCCAAGCTCATGGCAATATTGTCGGCCAGGCTTACGATCCTACTTAACTTAATCCCTGGAGAAGGAGAAAGTTCATAGCAGGTAATAGTAGGTCCACGGTTTATCTGGGTTATGGTGGCCTCTATGCCGAAGTTTTTCATGGTCTCTTCTATAAGCTTGGCGTTGTTTATGATTTCCTTCTTCTCACTATCATCCTTCTTATTATCATAGGATTTAAGTAGGCTTAAAGGTGGTAGAGTATAAGAAATGTTCTCAGTTTTAGGACTCCTTATTATTATCTCTTCCTCTATAGGGTTTTCCTTTTCATTCTTCTTTTCGGAAGAATTGTAGTCAACTATTCGAACTTCCTTCTTACTTGCTTCCTTATTGCTTTTAGCCTTATCTAACATAGCTTTAGCCTTCTTAACCCTTTTCTTTTTGGGCTCCTTGTCCCCTTCATCCTTTTTGATTTTCCCTCTAAGGTCTATGTCCTTTATCAATACCTTTATATTCTTATCAAAAAGGAGTAAGCTGGATATTATAAAGGAAGAAGCTACGATTAGATAAGCACCCTTTCCAAATAGACTATAGATTAGGTAGCCTAAGATTGCCCCTAAAAAACCTCCCCCCTTATGGTCTAAGGAATGGAAGTTGGCCGCCCTTATTCTATCGATGAAGCCTACCACATCCATATTTTTACCATCTAGAAAGATAAGTAGGGTTAAATAGAGGGCAATAATCAATAGAGCTTTTTCCATCTCCCTATTATCGAATCTATCTAAAATGAAGATAAGTCCAACGGCTATAAGCCCTATAGGAAAAAAATAGGCCCCAAAGCCCATTAAAAAGAAACTGGTACCCCTGAGAAGGGAACCAATTATACCCATTTGAAAGCTAAATAGACTAATCATCCAAAGGATGCCCACAACTACTATTAAACTGCCAATTAAATCCCTATTAAATTGTTTTAGGTCATTCTTGTTTTTCTTCTTTTTACTACTTTTAGTTCTACTCATAATCATCCTCTAACAAAGAGAGGAATCGCCTCCCCCTTTGACTTTTCCTTATGTTATTATAGCATAATTAAGGTCCATTATCTATTCTTTTCTGTTTCTTATAAGCTCGTTCAGCTTGTTTAAGGCATCTGATAAGCCACCTACTTCATCGATTAGACCATAATCTACAGCAGCCTTTCCTACTAATATGGTACCCACATCGTTGGCCAATTCATCAGTGGCATTCATCAGATCATGGAAGGTATCAGGATCTACTTTAGATGTCCTAATGACAAAATTGTTTATCCTCTGCTGCATCTTTTGGAAGTATCTAAAGGTCTGGGGTACACCTATAACCAAACCAGTAGTCCTAATTGGGTGGATGGTCATGGTGGCCGTTGGAACTATGAAGGAGTAGTCGGTGGAAGTAGCTAAGGGGACACCTATACTATGGCCTCCTCCTAAAACTAAAGATACAGTAGGCTTATCTAGGCTATTAATCATCTCAGCTAAGGCCAAGCCAGCTTCTACATCGCCCCCTACTGTATTAATTACTATAAAGACTCCTTCTATCCTTGGATCTATCTGAGCACTGATTAGTAGGGGGATTATATGCTCGTATTTAGTAGACTTCTTATCAGAACCGGCCACCGAATGGCCCTCGATTTCACCTATTATGGAGATAAATTGAATGTTGCTTTGAAATGGCTTTACCTCAGGTGTACCGAATTCCTTTATGGATTTTTCCCTATCTACTGCATTATCAGTCTTTTCATCATTATTTTTAGTTTCCCTAGTCTCCTTGGCATCTTTTTTCTCTAACATATCGATTCCTCCAATTATATATTCATATATATCATTTACCATAAGGAGATTTTTATGTACCCTATCATCAATCCATTGATAAAAAGAAGTATGATAAAAGCATAAAAAACATCCTGAGTTTTATTAATTACCCAGGATGTTTTGCTCCCTTAAGTTTAAATATACTAACTATAATTAAGATCTGCTACTTAAACTAAGTATAACAAAACTAATACTTTAATTAGTCTAATCTTAATTTTATTTTATTTAATTTAATCTAATAATCCTATTTCTATCTAATCTAATTCAACTATAATCATGTCGTAGCCGATCTTTCTTATGGCGGACCAGGGTATCTCCATACCATTACTTTCTAAACCTAATAATTTAAAGCTTAAGCGCTTTTCAGGAGCCACTAGGGATTTGATTTTACCCGTCTCCTCATCAAAGATGATATCGGCTTCATTTAAAAGTCCTAATCTAGCCCCATTGTTTAAATTTATTATCTCCTTGTCCCCTAATTCACTAAGCCTAATACGATTCATATAACCACCTCTTAGTATAATTTCTATATAAACAAGCCATTCTTCCTAGTTGATTATTTATATAAACTTATATCTATTAAATTATATGTGGTTATATGTCATTTATGATTAGGATTTTATTATAAAATTGGAGTATCAATTATGATAAGATTATTTATGATATTATATACCCGTATGGCCAAAGCCCCCTTCTCCCCTAGAAGTTTCTTCTAGGGACTCTACCTCTTCAAATTGAATCCTCTCATACTTGCACAATACCAGCTGGGCTATCCGATCTCCCCTTTTGATGGTAAAGGGCTCCATACCAAGGTTTATTAAAATTACCCCTATCTCCCCCCTATAATCGCTATCTATGGTCCCTATGCCATTGGCTAGGGTAATGCCGTGTTTTAATGCTAGACCACTCCTACCCCTAATTTGGCCTTCATATCCTTCAGGTATGGCCATATAAAGGCCTGTAGGTATTAAGACCCTATCCATAGGCTTTAACTCAATAGGTTCGGAGATATTGGCATATAGGTCTATGCCTGCAGAACCACCAGTCTTATATTCTGGCAAGGGTAATGAGCTTTTGTTTATTACCTTAATCTTCATTAGTACCACCTCGTCTTTTATCTTTATGAATATATTATTTTAAATTTTAAGCCATAAATTACATTAAATCAAATTCAAATCTTATATCAGATTTTTATCTTATCTAGTATAGATTTACTAAATTAGCTAAATTTATTAGCAAATGAAAAAATAGATAATTACATAATACAACCTTTATTTTAGAGATATCTTATAATAATTCATCCTTATAATTATACATTCCTTAATATAAAGCATACCCTTATTATACATCCTTAATATAATACATCACTTACTCTGCCAATTTTATATCCCCTATTAAAAAGCTCATCTATTATAATGGGCAAGGCCTTATTGGTTTCTTGGGTAGGATGCATTAAGACTATGGCTGCTTCATGGACCTTATCTAAAACCCTTTTTACGATTACATCCCTGTAGGAGTCCTGCCGCCAATCGATGGTGTCTATTGACCACATGATGGTTTTATAACCTAAATCCTTGGCTGCCTGAATTGTAGAATCGTTAAAGGCACCAGCTGGAGGGGCAAAAAATTTAGGCTCTTCACCTATAATATTACTGATAATTTCATGGGCCCTTTGAATCTCCTCATAATTATTCCTATAATCCAATTTGTCATAGTCTACATGGCGATAGCCATGATTTCCTATCTCATGGCCATCTTCATAGATTTTAAGTAAGAGTTCTTCATTATTCTCAGCCCACCTGCCTGTGGGGAAAAAAGTAATCTTAATATCCCTTTCTTTAAAGATCTTTAACATATCAGGTATGTATTCATTGCCCCAATCTATGTTACAGGCAAAGGCTACTATCTTTTCCTCCTTAGTTCCCTGATAGTAGAGGTCCTTAAAGACTTCCTTAGTAGGGCTCAAATTTTTCATAACAAATAGGGTAATTAGGCAGATGAGTAAGATCACTGCTACTAAAAATAAGTTCCTTTTTTTGATGATAAAAATTTTCATATTCCTTCCCTCCTTCATCATACAATAAATATATATTCAGGAGGAAAAAAATTATACAAAAAACTAAACATGAACCTTTTCGGGTTCATGCATTGCTTTTTACTATTCGCTTTTAGTGGATTCATCCTTTAATAATACCTTTCTGTTAAGGTTGATCCTTCCTTGATTATCTATGCTGGTTACCTTAACTAGAACTTCATCTCCCACCTTAAGGACATCTTCTACCCTGTTGATTCTTTCCTTAGCTATATTGGAGATGTGCAGTAGTCCTTCCTTGCCATTTTGAATTTCTAAGAAAGCACCGAAGCTTGTAATCTTAGTAACCTTACCTAAATAGACTTCTCCCACTTCGATTTCCTTTACTATATCTTCAATCAACTTAATAGCCTTCTTACCATTTTCAGTACTATCGGCAGCAATAGATATCATACCATCGTCTTCTATATCTATCTTAACACCTGTTTCATCGATGATTTTGTTGATTACCTTACCACCAGGTCCAATAACTTCCCTAATCTTTTCAGGATCGATTTTCATTGTAAAGATCTTAGGTGCATAAGGTGATATTTCTTCCCTTGGTTTATCGATAACTTCTAACATCTTAGATAGGATAAATAATCTTCCTATCCTGGCCCTTTCTAAGGCTTCTTCTAGAATCTGCCTATCGATACCATCGATCTTAATATCCATTTGGATGGCCGTTATACCCTCTTTAGTACCGGCTACCTTAAAGTCCATATCCCCAAGATGGTCTTCCATGCCGATGATGTCTGATAGGATGGCTACCCTATCTCCTTCCTTGATCAAGCCCATGGCTATACCAGCTACAGGTGCCTTTATTGGTACTCCAGCATCCATTAGGGCTAGGGTACTTCCACAAACGCTGGCTTGGGATGATGAACCGTTGGAACTTAATACTTCTGAAACTAAACGAATAGTATAAGGAAACTCTTCTACTGGTGGGATAACAGGTTCTAGAGCCCTTTCTGCTAAAGCCCCGTGACCGATTTCCCTTCTACTAGGTCCCCTTAAAGGTCTTGTATCTCCAACGCAGAAGGGTGGGAAATTATAGTGGTGCATATACCTCTTGGACTCTTCATCCCCTAGTCCATCTATAATTTGAACGTCGGAAGATGCTCCTAGGGTTGCAACAGTTAATACTTGAGTTTGACCCCTAGTGAATAAGCCTGAACCATGGGTTCTTGGTAGTAAGCCAACTTCACAAGAAATAGGTCTTATCTCATCCAACTTCCTATTATCTGGCCTAATACCTTCTTCTAATATTATCCTTCTTACTTCAGTCCTAACTATATTTTCAATTACAGCCTTAATATCCTTTTCATTTTCAGGATATTCTTCTAGGAATACTTCTAAGATCTCCTCACTTACCTGGTCGATCTTTTCTTCCCTTTCCTGTTTTTCTACCGTATTGATGGCTTGGATTAACTTGTCAGTAGCATATTCCTTAATCTTTTCTTCTAACTCTTCATCAGGCTTAAATAGCTCAAATTCTTGTTTTTCCTGTCCTACTTCCTCTACTATTTCCTCTATAAATTGGCATATCTTTTTTATCTCTTCATGGGCAAATAATATGGCATCTAACATGGTCTTTTCTGGCACTTCCTTAGCACCAGCCTCAACCATCATAATGGCATCTTTAGTACCTGCCACTGTCAAATCTAATAGGGATGCCTCCCTCTCTTCACTGCTAGGGTTGATTATAAACTCACCATCAACTAGTCCCACATGTACTGCTCCCGTTGGTCCATCAAAGGGTATGTCAGATATGGATAAGGCTATGGATGACCCTATCATGGAAGCAATCTCAGGTGAACAGTCTTGGTCTACAGATAATACAGTTGCTATTACTTGTACATCATTTCTGTAGCCTTCAGGGAATAGGGGTCTAATGGGCCTGTCGATTAACCTAGCAGTTAAGATAGCCTCATCACTGGCCTTACCCTCCCTCTTAATAAATCCACCTGGGATTTTACCTACTGCATATAATTTTTCTTCATATTCAACACTTAATGGAAAAAAGTCTATGCCTTCCCTAGGTTCCTTTGAAGCAGTAGCTGTTACCAGGGTAACAGTGTCACCATATTGTATAAGACAAGCACCGTTAGCCTGTTCAGCTACCTTACCAATGGTTACTGTAAGGTCCCTACCAGCTAAGCGGTATTTAAAAATCTTCTCCATACAATACCTCCTTTTTTCTTTCATTCTATTTAATATTTTGTTCATTTATATATATAATACTATATATTTTTCATTTCCCAAAATTTACATAAAAAATTTACAAAATCAAAAACTAATAGAGCGGGCTTCCCCGCTCCATATTAACCTCTAATGTTTAATTTTGTTATTAGAGCACGATATCTTTCAATGTCTTTTTCTTGAAGATATCTTAGAAGACCCCTTCTTTGACCTACCATCTTTAACAGTCCTCTTCTGGAGTGGTGGTCTTTCTTGTGAACCTTAAGATGTTCATTTAGGGCATTAATTCTGTAAGTTAATAGTGCAATTTGTACTTCTGGTGAACCAGTGTCACCTTCATGTAGCTTGTACTCGTTGATGATTTGATCTTTAATTTCCTTAGTTAACATTTCTACACCTCCAAATTTTTAATACACCTAAAGCATAGTAAAACGCCGAGGCAACGTAAAACTAAGCTATAGGTAATTTATCTATATAATATTACCATATTTTTCGTTAATTGTAAACATCAATGTCTAGAGATTATACTTTTAATATCCTCTTCTATTTGAGCCTTTAGGTCTTCTACCCTTTCAAACTTAATCTCTTCCCTTAAGTATTCTATAAAGTCAAGGCTTAAATATTGGTCATATATTTTTTCATCAAAGTCAATTATATGGCATTCTATCCTTATGTCCCTGTTGTGGAAGGTGGGATTATGGCCTACGCTAGTTGCGCTTAAGTAGGTTTTGCCATGGAGGGTGGTCTTAGTCCTATAGACTCCCAGCTTAGGGATGGTAAAGTCCTCTATAAGTTCCAAATTAGCCGTTGGATAGCCAAGCTTCCTACCAATCTTGTTGCCGGAAATAACCCTACCTATAACTTGATAATTCCTACCCAGCATGGAGTTAGCTAGTTTTAAATTCCCTTCCTTAATTAGGTCTCTAATCTTAGTGCTACTGACTAAGATATCTCCTAAATAAACCGGCTCCATGACTATGACCTTAAAGCCATACTTATCTCCTAGGCTTTTTAGTAGATCAGAATCCCCCATAGCCTTGTGGCCAAACCTATAATCGAAGCCTACTACTACCACCTTAGCCCTTAGCCTGTCTATTAGGATGTCTTTAACAAAGTCTTCAGCTTTTAATTTCATCAGCTTCTCATCAAATTTAATCTTATAGACGGTTTCAACGCCTATACTGCCAATTAAGTCTTCCTTCTGACTATTAGAGGTTAATAGGGAAGGGGCGTCTCCTATAATAGTTCTTTTAGTGTGGTTAGTAAATAAAAGAATCGAGGGCCTAAGGTTTAATTCCTTAGCTGACTCTACCATCTTTCCTATGAGCTTCTTGTGTCCAATATGGACCCCGTCGAAATTTCCTAGAGCAACTGCTGTTTCAAATCTGTCCTCATTATAGTTCTCTATCCATATTTTTTCCATCTTTTCACCCTAAATAAATACTTTGTCCATCTTTAAGTATTTCCTATTATTCTTGACTATAAGCTTGCCTACTCCGATAAATTCATCTCCGCAGTAAACCCTATAGTTCTTATCCATACTTAGGTCAGCCACTAAGGCCACTAGGGCACCATTTGCAACCCTCTTATAATCTTTATCCTCCAGGATAATTTCATCTAAATCCTTTAGAGCCATATCTATAGGCAGGAGAATCTTTTTAATCTCATCCTTACTAAGCCTATTAAGGTATTCCATACTATAGGAGTCTTCTAGTTTAAACTGACCAACTCCCACCCTTTGAAGCTCAGTCATATGGCCGTAAGTGCCCAAATCCCTACCTATATCGTTACACAGGGTCCTAATATATGTGCCCCTGGAGCACTTAGTATAAAATACTACTTCCCTATTTCCTATAATCTCCAAGATCTTAAGCTGATAGATGAAAACCTCCCTAGGCTTTCTCTCTACCACCTTCCCCTCCCTGGCCAGTTCGTAAAGCTTCTTACCCTTATATTTAAGGGCTGAATACATGGGAGGGACCTGCTTGATCTTTCCTATAAATTTATTAAAGGACTTGATAATGTCTTCTTCACTGACCTCTAAATCTGAAGTATGGATAATACTCCCGCTGCTATCCTGGGTATCAGTTTCACTGCCTAATTTAAGGCGGGCTATATATTCCTTATCAGCATTTAATAAGTACTCTGAAACCCTTGTTGCCTTACCTATACAAATAGGCAAGACTCCTGTAGCATCTGGGTCCAAGGTTCCAGTATGGCCTATTCGCTTTATATTTAAAAGCCTTCTAAAATAATTTACGGCATCATGGGAAGTCATTCCCTCTGGTTTATTAAAATTTATTATTCCATCCATATTAATGATTCACCTTAAATGTCTATTGATTTCCTCTATTATCATAGCCTCAGCTGTATCTAAGTCCTCAAAGATAGTACAGCCTGCAGCCCTTACGTGACCACCGCCATTGAACTTGGCGCAGACCTTAGATACATCTACATAATTTTTACTCCTTAAGCTAACCTTAATCTCCCCTTCCTCCACTTCCTTTAGGAGGCAGGATACCTCAACAGGCCCTATCCCCCTGATAAAGGAAGAGATACCATCGGTGTCATCTAGACTAGCATTAGTCTCCTTAAGCATCCTTTGGCTAACCTTAACCAAGGCTACCCTATTGTCTGAATATAGCTTAAGGGTGTTTAAAGCCTTAATAAAGAGCTTAGTACTTTCAAGGCTGTAACTTTCATATATCTTTATGTTAATATCCTTAAGATCTATACCCACATCTAGTAATTCAGCAGCTATTCTATGGGTACGGCTAGTTACACTCTCATAGCTGAACTTACCTGTATCGGTGGATATGGCCGTATAGATATTGGTGGCTATATCCTTATCCAGCTTAACGTCCATTCTCTTTAAAAGCTGGTATATCAATTCGCCAGTAGCTGCAGCCTTTGAATCCACCAGATTTATATTACCAAATTGGGTGTTGGTTATATGATGGTCTATGTTGATTATGGCCTTGGACCTATCCAAAAGATCCTTATTAGGGCCTAATCTATCTATATCACCGGAATCAACAACTATAAATAAGTCTAACTCATCCACATCATCTTCAAAGTCCTTAATAAGATCTATGCCTGGCAAAAATACAAAGTCGGAAGGAATGCTTCCTGGATTTAATACTAGGACCTCCTTACCCAGCTTCCTTAAAGCCAAGGCCAGTGCCAGACTTGAACCTAGATTGTCCCCATCTGGATTGATATGGGATGCTATATATATCCTATTACTCCTTCTAATAAGATCTATAGCCTCATCTAAGTCTTTATAAGTTAGATTATTCATCCTCATTACCCCTGCGTTCCTGATCTTCCTTAGTTACTTTATTAATCAATTCAGTCATATAGATGGCCCTTTCTATAGATTCATCTAGGTAAAATTTTGGTTCAGGTACATGTCTTAAGTCAACCCTTCTACCAATTTCCTTCCTGATGAATCCCTTGGCACTTTCAAGGCCTTGGAGGGTGTCATCCTTTTCAAACTCATCTCCTAATACGGAAATATAGATATTAGCATAGGATAGGTCCCTAGTTACCTCAACGCTAGTTATAGTAGTCATGGGACTTATCCTAGGATCCTTTAGACCCTTTATTAATAGATCTGAAATAACCTTTCTAATTTCCTCTGAAATCCTATTAATTCTCTTGCTATCCATATAGATTACCTCTATCTTTCTATCTCTTTTATAATATAAGCCTCAATCATATCTCCAACTTTAACATCGTTGAAATTTTCCAAGCCAAGACCGGCTTCATAACCAGCTGCAACTTCCCTAACGTCATCCTTAAACCTCTTCAGGGAAGCCACATTACCCTCATAAACTACTACGTCGTTTCTTAACAGCCTTACCTTAGCATTCCTTGTAATCTTACCATTAAGGACATAGATACCTGCCACCACCATATTGTTTGGCAACTTAAAGGTATCCCTTACCTCAACCCTACCTAATACTTCTTCAACTAGGGTTGGTTCTAACATACCCTTAACAGCCGCTTGAATATCCTCTATAGCCTCGTAAATTACCCTATAGGTTCTTACGTCTACCTGCTCCCTCTTAGCTGCTTCTATGGCTGGTAGGTTTGGTCTAACGTTAAAGCCTATAACTATGGCATTGGAAGCTGAAGCTAACATGATGTCGCTTTCTGAAATTCCACCCACACCACCGTGGATGATATTTATCTTAACCTCATCCGTTTCTAGCTTTTCTATAGACTGGGCTAAGGCCTCAATACTTCCCCTAACGTCAGCCTTTATGATTATATTAAGGTCTTTAATTTCCCCTTCCTTGATCCTTTCAAATAGGTCATCTAAGGAAACCTTAGAAGTAGACTTAAGCTGCTCTTCCCTTAATATTTCCTTCCTTCTTTCTGCAAATTCCCTGGCAGTCTTCTCATCTTCCACTGCATATAGGATTTCTCCTGCATCAGGTACTTCAGAAAGACCTAGGATCTGAACTGGTGTAGATGGACCAGCCTTCTTAATCCTCTTACCTCCATCATCGAACATTGCCCTTACCCTACCGTAGGCAGTTCCACAAACTACCATATCACCAATAGATAGGGTACCTTTTTGAATTAAAACAGTAGCCACAGGGCCCTTACCCTTATCCAGCTGAGCCTCTATGATGGTACCTACAGCATTTCTATTTGGATTGGCCTTTAATTCCTGCATTTCAGCCACTAATAGGATCATTTCCAGTAGTTCGTCAATATTAGTCTTTTGTTTAGCAGATACTGGAACAGTAATAGTATCTCCGCCCCAATCCTCTGGCAGGAGTTCATGTTCTACAAGTTCCTGCTTAATCCTTTCCACATTGGCCGTAGGTTTATCGATCTTGTTAATAGCAACTATAATAGGTACATTGGCAGCCTTAGCGTGGCTAATAGCCTCTACTGTCTGAGGCATAACACCGTCGTCAGCAGCTACTACCAGTACAGCTATATCTGTTACACTGGCTCCCCTTGCCCTCATGGATGTGAAGGCTTCGTGACCTGGTGTATCTAGGAAAACAATTTTGTTATCCCCAACCTGAACCTCATAGGCCCCAATGTGCTGTGTAATTCCTCCAGCTTCACCCTGGGTAACACGAGCTTCCCTTATGGCATCTAGTAACGAAGTCTTACCATGGTCTACGTGGCCCATAACCGTTACTACTGGTGGTCTTGGTAGTAGGTCTTCTGGATCGTCTTCAAAATCCAATTGGAATTCATCTACTATATCCCCTTCATCAGGTGATTTGACTACTACTTTAGCGCCAAATTCTTCGGCTATTAATTGGGCTATTTCCGCATCTATCTCTTGATTTTGATTTGCCATAACGCCTAAGCCGATTAATTTAGTAATAACTTGGGAAATATTTACTCCAAGTTTTTCAGCCAGATCCTTAACTATAATATTGCCAGTCAGTTCAATAGCGGACTCTTTTGATTCCTTCTCTTCCTTTGCCTTTTCTTCCTTTTTATTCCTTCTATCCTTCTTATTCTTCTTAGGCTTTTTATTGTTCTTAAGTTTAGCTTCCTCTTCCTTATCCTTATCTTTTGCCCTTTTTGAAGATTTATTCTTCTTTTTAGCCTTATAATCCTCTTCTTCTATATCCTCTATTTCTTCAACTTCCTTATTATCTTCCAAAAGTTCCTTAATCAACATGGCTTCTTCCCTATCTATTGAACTCATATGGCTGGATACTTGAAAGTCTAATTCCCCTATCCTTTCCATTAATTCCCTGCTAGTCATATTCAATTCTTTTGCTAATTCATAAATTCTAATCTTTGTCATATAATGCACCTCCTAGTATTATTTCAAGGTGTTTTCCTCTTCTAGATTCCCAATTACCTCCCTTATCTCCTCATATACTTCATCAGGTATGTCCGTTTCTAGGCTTCTGGCAATACTCTTAGTTTTAATAGCCTTATTCAGGCATTCTACAGCCGGGCAGATATAAGCCCCTCTGCCGTTGGCCCTTCCAGTTAGGTCTGCCTTAACTTCCCCCTCTGGAGTCCTAACTATCCTAATTAGTTCCTTCTTAGGCTTACCCTCACCACATCCGATGCACTTTCTAATGGGAATCTTCCTCTTCTTCGCCATCTAAATCACCTCGACTATTTATAATTTCTTCATATTGAGATTCAGACTTAATGTCTATCTTCCAATTAGTGAGCTTTGCAGCCAACCTTGCATTCTGCCCTTCCTTACCAATGGCTAGGGACAGTTGATAATCGGGTACCACTACTAAGGCTGACTTTTCTTCCTCATTGATTTCAACCTTAACTACCTTAGATGGACTTAAGCTATTGGCTATAAATTCACCAATATCCTTGCTATAGATCACTATGTCTATTTTTTCTCCGTTTAACTCTTCCACTATTGCATTTACCCTGCTACCCTTAAAGCCTACACAGGCTCCTAGGGGATCCACATTTGGGTCTTTGGAAAAGACGGCAATCTTAGTTCTTGAGCCAGCTTCCCTGGCAATGGAATAAATCTCTACAATCCCGCTAGTTATTTCAGGAACTTCCAATTCAAATAAGCGTTTAACCAGTCCAGGATGAGACCTAGATAGTATAATCTGAGGTCCCTTTGTAGTCTTTTTCACCTCAACTATCAATAATTTTAGCCTATCGGACTGGCTATACTCCTCTCCTGGTATCTGCTCACTAGGGGGTAGGATCCCTTCAGTCTTACCCAGGTCTATGAAGACCGTGTTGTTTGTTATCCTTTGAACCATTCCTGTGATGATTTCATTTTCTCTATTGATAAACTCATCGTAGATTACTTCCCTTTCTGCATCCTTTATCCTCTGAATAACTACCTGTTTAGCAGTTTGGGCAGCAATCCTACCAAAATCCCTAGGTGTAACCTCAATTAAGGCCGTATCTCCTAAAGTATACTTATCATCAATTTCCTTTGCTTCCTCAAGCCCTATTTGTAGGTTTTCATTTTCCACTTCTTCTACGATTTCCTTAAGGGCAAACACCTTAGTTTGCCCAGTATCCCTATCTATTTCAACTACCACATTTTGTGTAGTACCGAAATTCTTCTTGTAGCTAGATATTAAGGCTGATTCTAAGGCATCGAAGATTACATCCTTCGAAATACCCTTTTCCTTTTCTATTTCAGTAAGGGCTTGGATAAATTCTTCATTCATACAAAATCCTCCTCTTTAAAATTTAATGGCTAAGCGTATTATGGAGATTAATTCTCTTGGTAATTCAATCTTATTACCATCTTCATCTTCTATGATTACTGCTTGTTCATTAAAGTCTACTAGATATCCTTGGTAGTTTTTCTTTTTATCTATTGGTTTATATAGTTTTATTTCAACTTCCTTTTCTAAGTTTCTCTCCAAATCCCTGTCGGTTTTCAATGGCCTATCAAGACCAGGAGATGATACTTCTAAGAAATACGGATTTTTAATAGGATCCTTTTCATCTAAAAGGGCGCTTAATTTTTCGCTCATCCTTTCACAATCGTCCGTATTAACTCCACCTTCCTTATCTATAAATATCCTTAGAATGTAGCTACCAAATTCCTTAACATATTCAACATCTACCAATTCAAAACCTAATTCTTCAGCAACTTGTAGGGACATCTCCCTCACCATCTTCAGTAGCTCTTTTCTATTGCTCTTTCTCTTGTTACTCATCCTACACCTCCAAAATCATCACATTCCTCAAGACTTCTTCATAGGAAGTTAATTAAATCTTATCTTTTGCCAACTTAAGGTCCCTTCCTAGTGGTCATAAAAAAGCAAGAGTGGGAAATCCCACTCTCTTCGATCCAAGCCTTAATATTGTCATTATCATTATATCACGTGCTGGAAAGAAAATCAAATGTTAAAAAGGCTTAGTTGATTACTTTCAGGTAAGCCCTCAAGGCAACCATGGTTTTGTAAGGCTTCTACCACCGTCTTTGTTACCCTGGTCCTGCCTATTAAATCCTCTATGGAAACGAATTTAGACTTTTCCCTTTCCTCTACAATCTTTTTAGCAGCATTTTCTCCAACCCCATCTAGTCCCATTAAGGGTGGTAATATGCCTTCTTCATTGACGAGGAATTTATGGCTGTGGGATTTGTATAGATCTACCTTTTGGAATTTTAATCCTCTTGCATACATCTCCCTAACTACCTCTAGCACACTTAGTAGGTTCTTTTCCTTGGCTGTGGCATCATTGCCTAAGGCTTCTAACTCCTTAATCTTTTCATTAACTACCTCCTTACCCTGTAAAACTAGTTGGGCATCGAAGTCGGCTACCTTGGTAGAGAAATAGGTGGCATAGAAGGCTTCTGGATGATAAACCTTAAAATAGGCAATCCTAAAAGACATCATTACGTAGGCTACGGCGTGGGCCTTAGGGAACATGTACTTGATTTTATTACAGGATTCAATATACCAGGGGGGCAGGTCTAAGGCCTTCATATCCCTTTCGTCTTCTTCGCTTAAGCCCTTACCCTTTCTTACCTTCTCCATAATGAAGAAGGACTTCTTCTTATCTAAGCCTGCATTGATCAAGTATAACATGATGTCTTCCCTGGTGGCTATAACTTCAGAAATAGTAGCCTGCTTTGTCTTAACTAGGTCCTGGGCGTTGTTGATCCAAACATCGGTACCGTGGGACAGACCACTTATCCTTACCAAGTCTGAGAAGGTCTTAGGTTGAGTTTCAACTAGCATCTGCCTTACGAACTTAGTACCAAACTCCGGAATACCTAGGGTACCCACCTTACAATCTATATCCTCCTCTGAGATCCCTAAAGGCTCCGTACTGGAGAATAACTTCATAGTCCTCTTTTCATCTAAAGGAATCTTAGTAGGGTCGATGCCTGTAATATCTTCAAGGTTCTTAATGATGGTGGGAACATCATGGCCCAGTATATCCAGCTTTAAGATCTTACCACTAATTGCGTTATAGTCAAAGTGGGTTGTAATAACCCCGGAATCCTTATCATCAGCTGGGTACTGTATGGGGGTAAAATCATATATATCCTTATAGTGAGGCACTATCATTACACCCCCAGGATGCTGACCCGATGTCCTCTTAACACCGGTACAACCCTTAACCAGCCTATTGATCTCAGCAGGATTTACATCCTTATCCTTGCTCTCAAAGTATTTTTTGACGAAGCCATAGGCCGTCTTTTCAGCTATGGTACCTATGGTACCGGCCCTATAAACATAGCCTTCTCCAAATAGCTCTTCCGTATACTTATGGGCAGTTGACTGATACTCACTAGCAAAATTTAAGTCTATATCAGGTTCCTTATCCCCTTCAAATCCTAGGAATACCTCGAAGGGTATATCCTGCCCATCCTTAACATACTTAGTATTACACTTAGGACAGTCTTTATCGGGCAAGTCGGAACCTGAGGAGACTGAACCATCTAGGAAAAATTCGCTGTTTTTACAGTTAGGACAGACATAGTGGGGTTTTAAAGGATTTACCTCTGTAATTCCCGCCATGGTGGCTGCAAAGGAGGAACCAACAGAACCCCTGGATCCTACCAGATAGCCGTCTTCTATGGACTTCCAAACCAACTTTTGGGCTATTATATACATAACCGCATAGCCGTTGCTGATAATGGAAGTAAGCTCCCTTTCTAGCCGCTTTTCAACTATTTCCGGTAGGGGATTGCCGTAAATCTCATAGGCCTTACTATAACAGATCTGCCTTAATTCCTCATCGGCCCCCTCTATTACAGGAGGGTAAGTACCGTCGGGAATGGGCTTTAGCTGTTCTATCATATTATTTACAAGTTTTGGATTATTTATGACCACTTCCCTGGCCCCATCTTCCCCTAAGTATTTAAATTCTTCCAGCATTTCCTCCGTAGTCTTAAAGTAGAGTGGAGCCTGGTTATCCGCATCCTGGAAACCCTGACCCGCCATTAGGATTCTACGATAAACCTCGTCTTCCGGGTCTAGGAAGTGGACGTCTCCAGTAGCTATTACCGGCTTATTATATTTCTTGCCTAATAGGTAAATCTGGCGATTAATATCCTCCAGCTGCTTCCTATCCTTTACTACCCCATTGCGAATAAGGTGCATATTATTGTCAATGGGCTGGATTTCCAAGTAATCATAGAACCTTACTATACTCCTGATTTCTGTGATAGACTTACCATTTAGGATAGCCTTATATAGCTCACCAGCTTCACAGGCGCTACCAATAATTAAACCCTCCCTATAACTTTCCAATAGGGACTTAGGTATCCTAGGCCTTCTGTAGAAATGGTTTATATGGGATTCGGAAACTAGCTTATAGAGATTCTTTAAGCCAGTCTGGTTCTTAGCCAGGATGACAATATGATAAACCTTATCCTTGGAGGTATTTTTGTTAGCATTAAGCTTGTTTATATCATCAAAGCTCTCTACACCCCTGGATTTTAAGATGTCCATAATCTTAAGGAAGATATCCTTAGTAGCCGTTGCATCGTCTACAGCCCTATGGTGGTTTTCCAGCTTCACATCCAGCTGCTTGGCTATGGTGTCCAACTTATGATTTTTCAAATCAGGAAAGACTGCCCTTACCAGCTCTAGGGTATCCAGTACAGGATTATATAGGCCCTTGCCTACAGCCTTTAGCTTCTCCCTTATAAAGCCTACGTCGAAGCTGGCGTTATGGGCCACTAGGACGCTACCCTGGATAAAGTCATTAAACTTAAGGATAACCTCATCAATGGTAGGCTGGTCCTTAACCATCTCATTGGTAATACCCGTCAGCTTAGTTATAAATTCGGGTATCTCCCTTTCAGGGTTGACCAGTTGGCTGAAGCTATCTATTACTTGGCCATTCTTTACCTTTATGGCTCCGATTTCAGTAATAGCGTCCTTAATAGCCGATAGACCCGTAGTCTCTATATCGAAGATGACGAACTCATCATACTCCTTATCAGGATTATAGTCGGTGATAATCTGTTTCTGGTCGTTGACTAAGTAGCCTTCCACTCCGTAGATTACCTTAATACCCAGCTTTTCCCCTACCTCCATGGCCTCTGGGAAGGCCTGTACCACGCCGTGGTCTGTAATGGCTATGGCCTCATGGCCCCACTTATGAGCCCTTTCGATTACCTTCTTGACATCCGCCACCCCATCCATAGCACTCATCTTAGTATGTAAGTGGAACTCAATCCTCTTCTCCTGGGCATTATCCATCCTCTCGATTTTTTGGATCTTAACTAGGGATTTAAGCATGATGGCAATACATCTGGAAAAGTTGTCATAGATCACATCCCCTTCAAGGATTACATGGTCCCCTACGCCTATATTTCCTAAGAACTCATCCGCCTGCTCCTTAGAAAGGAAGGTCTTCACCAGGATGGAGTCGGTCTTATCAGTGATATAGAAACTTATTAAAAGCCTATTACCCTTAATTTCCCTAGTCTCCAGCTCAAAGATCTCCCCTTTAATGGCAGCCACTCCCGTCTGCAGGTCTATGTTTTCTACCTTGATGATTTCCGATTTTATCTCCCTACCAAAGGAATAATTATCCAGCTTACTAGCTGAAGACTTACTAGCTGAAGGTTTCTTCTGTCCTCCAACCTCCTTTTGAGAGTTTAGGAGAACATCCTTAGAAATGAGCCTTTCTTCATTTTCCTTTTCCTCTAAGAAGGCCTCCCCATCCAGTTCCTCCTGGGCACAAGAAATCTCAAGGTCTAAGCCCAGCTCAGTCCTTACCTTCCTTCTTAAGTCCCCCATAAAGCCGTTTTTCTCCATCAGCTGAAGGGCCACAGGGTTGGGGATTGTTAATGTCAACTTTTCACCCATATTAAATTTTAAACCCTCAATCCAGGAAATGCTTGAGGGCAATCTATCAACAATATAGTTTTTTAGACCATCAATATAGTCTTCATAATCACAGCTACCATCTATCCTATACTTAAGCTTTAGATCTATCTTAAATTCAGAAAATCTTTCTAAAAATAGCTTTTCTAAATCCCCTAGCTCATCAGCCTTTAGAAAGGATTCAGCCTCTAGGAAAAGCTCCATCCTCATTTCTTCCTTCTGGATCCTTACCCTAACTATTTGTATATTATATTTATAAAGATGGTGGTAGCTACTATCCTTAATGATTTCCCTTAAAGAAATACTCTTCATTTAAGCTCCTCCTATCAAGACTGGAAGAAAATTAAAGTCTCTCTATTTCCTTTATCAACTCATCTAACAAATCCTCTTCCTTTACCTTCTTAACTATTTGGCCCTTTCTAAAAATTAAGCCTTCCCCTTTACCTCCGGCTATACCTATGTCCGCCTCCCTGGCCTCTCCTGGCCCGTTTACAGGACAACCCATAATGGCCACGGTAATATGCTTATTTATACCTTCTAGGCGTTTTTCTGCCTCTTTTACGATTTGGATTAAATCGATCTTAGTCCTACCGCAGGTAGGGCAGGAAATCAGCTCTATCCCCTCATCTAATAGGTGTAGGGACTTCAAGATCTCCCTACCCACCTTAACCTCGTCTACAGGATTACCTGTTAAGGATATTCTTATGGTATCACCTATCCCCTTAGCTAGTAGGGTGCCTATACCCACTGAAGATTTTATAATCCCCTTCATCCCTGGTCCTGCCTCTGTTACTCCCAGGTGTAGTGGATAGTCGCAAACCTGGCTCATCTTTTCGTAGGCCTTAATGGTTAGGGGCACATTGCTAGCCTTAAGGGAAATCTTAATAAGGTGGAAATCTAGACTTTCTAAAAGCTTAACCTGCTCCAGGGCACTGTAAACCATGGAATTTTCATTGACGCCCCCATACTTTTCTAAAAACTCCTTCTTAATGGAGCCGGAGTTAACTCCGATTCTGATGGACAAGTCTCTTTCCTTACAAGCCTTAACTATCTCCTTAACCTTATCAAGGCTACCAATATTACCAGGATTAATCCTTAAACCATCGATGCCATATTCTATGGATTTTAGAGCCAACCTATAGTCATATTGTATATCTGCAATCATAGGGATACTTATTCTCTTCTTAATCTCCCCTATGGCCTTAGCATCATCAAAATCGCTGATAGCCACCCTAACTATATCACAGCCTGCCTCTTCCAACTCCTTAATTTGCCTTACTGTACTATCCACATCGGCAGTTATGGTATTGGTCATAGATTGGACACTAATGGGATTATCTCCACCAATAAGTTTATCTCCAACCCTAATAACCCTAGTTTTCCTTCTTTCCATTCATATCACCTTCATATTTAAACAGTACCAGCTGGTACTGTATTTTTTTATTTTTCTTATAAGAATTTGATATTTAATAATATTGATTTAAAGAAACTTTTAAAGTAAATAGTACCATATTTTTAATGAATTTACTTAAGCTATAGTAAAATAGGAACTTTCATCTCAAGCTCAATTTATTACTAATATTAAAGTAATTTAATTATACTTTATATTAATTAATCTATTATATTTATAAATGTATACTAGCTTATTAAGCCTATTTATCCAGCTTTTAATAATTCTATATAACTTAATAGAACCATACATCTCTAAAAATATTCTTATAGCTATAGTATAATGTAAACTAATATGGCCTGTCCAGTTTTATTCTATAATATAAAAGTAATACAATTATATATAAGGACTATATTAGCTTTATAATTGAAAAAGTATACTAGGCCATTAAGCCTTTTTTATCCAGCTTTTAACAATCCTACTTAACAAAAGTTAAATTAACGCCCTTATTTAAGGCATGAATACTATCTATATTTAAATAGAAATCCGTAGGCAAAAAGTCACTAATACAGTGGAGTTTGCTTACGGATTTCCTTTTTCTTTGGCTAATTTATAATAATGCTATTTATTTAAAATCAAAATATATTTATCCTTAGTAAATCCTTATAGGTTACAACTAACATTAAGCCCAACAGGAAGATTAAACCTACAAAGTGGACGAAGTTTTCCTTCTCTGGATTTACTGGCTTGCCCCTTATTAGTTCGATGAATAAGAATACCAATCTACTACCATCTAGGGCTGGTATTGGTAGCAGGTTAAAAAATCCTAAGTTTACACTGATAAATCCTAGTAGGAGCAAGAGGTTTAAAAAGCCCATTTTTGCAGCCTGACCAATTTCATTGATAACTCCTACTGGACCAGAAAGATGTTCAATAGTCACTTGGCCGGTAAAGAGCATCTTGACGAAATCAAACATTAGACCAATAAAGGTAATAGTAGACTCAAAGCCACCCCTTATACCAGCCAGAAGGGATTTTTCATATTTTGGAACTATCCCTATCATTAACCTTCCCTCTTGAAAGCTGGGCTTGATATATAAGTTTTCCTCCTTACCATCCCTGATTATCCTAATATCTAATTCATTACCATCGGAATTGGCAATGGCATTAGATAATTCATCCCAGCTTTTAGTCTCAGTTTGGTTGATGGCTATGATCCTGTCACCCTCCATAAGTCCTCCATGCTGGGCAGGTGAATCAGGAAGTATTTCCCCTATGGTGGTAGTGGGTTCACCTAAGTTGAAGGATACGATGGAAAAGACAACAAAGGCCAAGATAAAGTTCATAATAGCCCCTGCAGCTACTACTGCTATCCTAGCAAGTGTAGATGCATTGTTGAAGGCCCTTGGATCATTGGAATCCTCCTCTTCTCCCTCCATCCTTACATAACCACCTATGGGTAAGAGCCTCAAGCTATATTGGGTTTCACCCTTTCGGGTCTGAAACAACTTCGGCCCCATACCAATGGAAAATTCGTTTACCTTTATTCCAACTAGCTTAGCTATGGAGAAATGACCTAGTTCGTGTAATAGAATTACTAGTAAAAATACAAAGATTGCTGCAACAGCCGTCTGCATATTAACACCACCTATTAGATTAAAATCTGTGTTACATAATAATATATTAAGGGAGCACTAAAAATAATACTATCAAATCTATCTAATACTCCACCATGCCCCGGCATGATAAAGCCATAGTCCTTTATCTTTGCCAAGCGCTTGATCCTTGAGGCAATTAAATCTCCCATTTGGGATATTATAGATGTTATTACAGATAAGATTATCAATCCTCCCAGGGAGTCGATATCATTTATATACCCAAAGATCAAGGTTAAAATTAAACTACCCAGCACTCCACCTATGGCACCCTCCCTTGACTTATTAGGGCTGATTTCAGGGCATAATTTATTCTTCCCAAAGAGATTACCCACTAAATATGCAAAGGTATCGGTTCCAAAGGCGATTATGAATACTAGCCATATATAAGGGCTTCCATCTAGCTTATATATGTAAAACATAAAAAAAGGAATATATGTAATACCTAATAAAGTGGCAGCAATATCTACAACCTGCAAGTTTTTATCGAACAATAGCTTGATCAGTAGCAGGGCCGTAAGCAGATAGAAAACTAGGCCAATGGAAATTATCCCAAAGGCATTGGATAAATATATACCCAAGGCACCAAGATAACCAATAAGGTCTACAGTCTTAAGCCCTATATTGTTTAAAGCCCTATAAAATTCCCTTAAGCCCATCAAGGAAACTAGCAGTATTGAAGTAGCTAGGAGTATATCACCCCTAGAGATTATAAATACCAATAGTGCGAGTCCAACTATTGCAGAAAGTACCCTTACTTTTAAGTCTTTCACCTAAATTCCTCCAAATCTTCTATTTCTTTTTTGATAGTCTATAATTGCCTCATAAAGTTTCTCTTCCTTAAAATCCGGCCACAAGACATCGGAAAACCAAAACTCCGTATAGGCTATTTGATAGAGTAGGAAATTACTCAACCTCAATTCTCCACTAGGCCTAATTAAAAGGTCTGGATCTGGCTGCCCCTTAGTATAGAGGTAGTCCTTAAAGGAGTCTTCATTTATGTCATTAATACTAATTTTACCCATTTTCACATCATTTAATATGTCCTTTATGCCTTTTATTATTTCACTTCTGCCACCATAGTTGAGGGCTATGTTTAGAATCATTCCATCGTTGCCCTTGGTCCTTTCTAAGGCCCTTTCCACTTCCTTCCTGGCTGTTGCAGGCAGAGGACTTATATCACCTAGGATATTTAGCTTAACATTATTCCTAGTAAGCCTATCTAATTCATTTCTAATATATAATACAAGGATCTTCATTAGGCCATCGATTTCTTCCTGGGGCCTTTTCCAATTTTCAGTAGAGAAGGCGTAAAGGGTTAAGCATTCTATACCTAACTGATTAGCAACTTCCACAATTTCAACTACCCTCTTCATCCCTTCCTGATGGCCAAAGTTTCTGGGCATTAATCTCTTCTTTGCCCACCTGCCATTACCATCCATTATGATGGCGATGTGCCTTGGTAGGTTATCCATATCAATCTGTTTTAACAGGCTTTTCTTATCCATAAACAACTCCTCCAGTAGCAAAACCCCTTCATAAGAAGGGGTTTTAAAAGATTAAAATTCCAATAATTCCTGCTCTTTCTTCTTAGTTAAGTTATCGATCTCTTCTACATACTTATCGGTGATCTTTTGAATCTTATCTTCTGCGCTTTTTCTTTCGTCTTCAGTTAGTTCCTTATTCTTCTCCATCTTTTTAATTACTTCTATGCTGTCTCTTCTAATGTTTCTAATGGCTATTTTAGCATTTTCCCCGCTTTTCTTAACTATTTTAGTTAGTTCAATTCTTCTTTCTTCTGTTAATGGTGGAAATATCAGTCTTATAATCTTACCATCATTTGAAGGAGTAAGGCCAAGATCTGATTTTAGAATTTCCTTTTCGATGGCTGGGATTAAGTTAGGGTCCCAAGGTTGGATTGCTAACATTCTAGGCTCTGGTGCTGAAATACTGGCCACTTGCTTTAATGGGGTCATCTGGCCATAGTATTCTACTGTAATCTTGTCTAACAGTTGAGGATTTGCACGTCCGGCTCTAATTCCTACAAGTTCTTCCTTGTAAACGGCGATGGTTTTTTGCATTTTTTCTTCAGTTTCCTTAAAAATGGGCAAATTCATAAATTAATCCTCCTTTACATGTGTACCTATTTTTTTACCTAAGACCACATTATAAATGTTGCCAGGTTCATCTATACCAAAGACGATTAGAGGAATTTTATTATCCATGCATAAAGAAGTTGCAGTTGAATCCATAATTCCCAAGCCTCGATTTAGTATGTCTATATAGTTTAGTTTATCAAATTTTTCCGCATCCTTATTTATATTTGGATCTGAATCGTATACTCCATCTACTCCCTTTTTGGCTAATAAGATGACTTCAGCTTCGATTTCAGCAGCCCTTAATGCCGCAGCCGTATCCGTTGAAAAATATGGATTCCCGGAACCAGCAGCAAAGATAACTACACGACCTTTCTCCAAATGTCTAATGGCTCTCCTACGGATATAGGGTTCTGCTATTTGCTTCATGTCGATGGCGGACTGTACCCTAGTTACTACTCCCATCTTCTCCAATGCATCCTGTAAGGCCAAAGCATTCATAACTGTACCCAGCATGCCTATATGGTCTGAAGTAGTTCTGTCCATTTCCTTTACACTGGCGCCTCTCCAAAAGTTTCCGCCCCCTACTACTATAGCTACTTGAACACCTGCTTGGTGTACCATCTTTACTTCCTCTGCTATCCTGTTGAGGGTAGAGTTGTCTATACCAGTCCCCTTATCACCTGCTAGAGCCTCTCCACTTAATTTTAACACAACTCTTTTGAAAATGGGTTCCATCAATTTCACTCCTTATGTAAATCCATCTTTGCTTGCTTACTGAAATGGAGAACAGTTACTGTTCTCCATCTAAGTAAATTAATTTTGTCCCATTTGTTTTGCAACTTCTTCAGCAAAGTTTTCTTCTTTCTTTTCGATTCCCTCTCCAACTTCAAATCTAACGAATCTTCTTATTACGATATTTTCTCCTATTCTGGAGATAAGCTCGTTAAGAACGTCGGAAACCTTCTTGTCACCATCTTTAATAAATGCTTGTTCTAATAGACAAACTTGCTCGAAGTATTTATTTAATCTGCCCTCTACTATTTTTTCAGCTATATGTTCAGGTTTTCCTTCATTTATAGCTTGTTGCATAAGGACAGCTCTTTCTCTTTCGATTTCCTCTTGAGGTACATCTTCCTTCTTTACGTATTTAGGGCTTACAGCAGCTACTTGCATAGCCATGTCTTTAACGAAAGATCTAAATTCTTCGTTTTTAGCAACGAAGTCTGTTTCAGAGTTAACTTCAATTAAAACCCCAATCCTGCCGCCGTGGATGTAAGCTTCTACTAAACCTTCAGCTGCTATCCTGCTTGCTTTTTTTGCAGCCTTAGCCAAACCCTTTTCCCTTAAATAATCGATTGCCTTTTCTATATCTCCATTAGTTTCAACTAAAGCTTTTTTACAATCCATCATTCCAGCGCCAGTTCTTTCTCTTAGCTCCTTAACTTGTGCAGCGCTAATACTCATTGAAATCCCTCCTCTTATTGTTAAAAAATGGTAAGAGCTAAAAGGTGATATACCTTAGAACCCTTACCTTTTTTTATTATTCTTCTTCTATAGATTCTATTTGTTCACCTTGTCTACCTTCAAGAACTGCATTTGCTATAGTTTCAGTTAATAATTTTACTGCTCTAATAGCATCGTCATTACCAGGTATTACAAAGTCAACTTCATCTGGGTCACAATTAGTATCTACAATAGCTACTACTGGTATACCAAGAATATGTGCTTCTCTAACAGCAATTCTCTCTTTTCTTGGATCTACAATAAATAATGCATCAGGAAGTCCTTCCATATCCTTAATTCCACCAAGGAATTTCTCAAGTCTTTCCCTTTCATGGTTTAACTTGATAACTTCTTTCTTAGGTAGAACATCAAATAGACCTTCTTCTTCCATTTGTTCTAATTCATGTAATCTCTCGATTCTTTTCTTGATGGTCTTATAGTTAGTTAACATACCACCTAACCATCTTTGATTTACATAAGGCATATTACATCTCTTAGCTTCGCTTTCGATAGCTTCTTGAGCTTGTTTCTTAGTACCAACGAATAGGATTTGACCACCGTTAGCAGCAAGTTCCTTAACAAACTCATAAGCCTCATCGATCTTCTTTACAGTTTTTTGTAAATCGATGATGTATATGCCATTTCTTTCAGTAAAGATATATGGGGCCATCTTTGGATTCCATCTTCTAGTTTGATGTCCAAAGTGAACTCCAGCTTCTAATAAACTTTTCATTGACACGATTGACATACTATTTCACCTCCAGTTTTATTCCTCCATTCTTATCATATATTCCCGGGCCCTGAAATAGGGACTTCCAAGAATATCAAAGAATGTGTGTATTCAATCCTATAGTAGTATAACATACTGTTATTTATTAATCAATAATTATTTTAGCCATTTGGATTATTTTTCTAATGTTTTTACTATTGTCTAGCCTTTTTAAGCTCTTCCACTAACTTGTCGTTTAAGATCTTGATATGAGTACCCTTCATACCCAAGGATCTAGATTCGATTACACCAGCACTTTCGAACTTACGCAGGGCATTAACGATTACTGACCTAGTAATACCAACCCTATCGGCTATCTTACTTGCAACTAATAGGCCTTCATCCTTACCTTCTAATTCATTAAAGATATGTTCCATAGCTTCTAATTCTGAATAGGATAGGGTTCCAATAGCCATTTGAACCACTGACCTCTTTCTAGTCTCTTCCTCAATCTCTTCAGTCTTAGCCCTTAAGATCTCCATACCTACTATGGTGGCGCTATATTCAGCTAGGATTAAGTCTGCCACATCAAATTCCCTGTCGAATCTGGCTAGAACTAGAGTACCCAACCTTTCACCACCGCAAGAAACTGGTACTATAGTAGCAACCTTGCCAGGATGAACGCAATCTGTATGCTCGTCAAAGACGCACTCATGAAAGTCTGTTACATTTTCTCTAGTTTCAATTACTTCTAGTAATTTATCGTTATAAGATTTAGGGAATCTTTGCTTTTCTATGATTTCTTCTTCTATGATGTCACAATTAAAGCCATCAGCCAATTGATAGCCTAATACCTTACCCTTGTTGCTAGCAACATAAACGTTAGCTTCTAATATATCACTTAAGATCTTACTTAACTCAGCAAATGAAACTGGTTGAGTTCCATAACTTTGCAATGTTCTATTCAATCTTCTGGTCTTTTGTAATAAATCCTTCACTTTCAGTCCTCCTCAACTATAATTATATAAATTTTGACTATTTTCTAAATAATGTCTTGAAACGATTAATTCTGAATATTCTCATATAGAGCTTACTATATTTTTAGGTAAATGTACAGTATTTTCTTTATATTTCTTCAACTACTTTTTAATTTGCTTCCTTTAGGTAGCCGCAGTCCTTATTGCTGCATCGGATGGTATCCCCTTTCTTACTCCTCCTAATGACCATAAATTGGCCACATCTAGGACACCTTTCTTCCACAGGCTCATTCCAAGAAACGAAATCACATTCAGGATAATTGGTACATCCATAAAAGACCCTACCCCTTTTAGAGCGCTTTCTAACTATCTCCCCGTCTTTACAGCTAGGACATTTGACGTTGATCTTATCTAGTAGTGGCTTGGTATTCCTACATTCAGGATAAGCTGGACAGGCTAGGAACTTACCAAACCTTCCAGTTTTAATAACCATATTCCTACCGCATTTTTCGCAGATTTCATCGGTAACCTCATCCTTAATTTCTATCTTATCTATTTCTTCCTCTGCCTTTGTCAATTCCTTCCTAAAATCCACATAGAAATCATCTACTACTTTACGCCATTCCAATTCCCCGTCGGCTATCTCATCAAGTTTTTCTTCCAATTCTGCAGTAAACTCTTCATTGACTACCTGGTTAAAATACTCCTGCAGTAGGTCATTAACTAAGATTCCCAATTCAGTAGGATAAAAGACCTTGTTGTCCAACTCTACATAATTTCTAGCAATTATGGTACTAATGGTAGGTGCATAAGTACTCGGTCTCCCTATTCCCAACTCCTCCATGGTTTTAATTAATGAAGATTCAGTAAATCTAGCTGGTGGTTGGGTGAAATGTTGTTTTGGTAAAATGTCCAACATTTCAATTTTATCACCATTTGTCAATTTAGGCAATTTTTTGTCCATTTGTCCTTTTTCATCTACTGAATATACCTTTAAAAAGCCTGGGAAAACCAATAGGCTACCTGTAGTTCTAAAAATTACATCCTTGCTTAAGATATTAACAGTCATGGTGTCGTATTTGGCAGGAGCCATTTGGGAGCCAAGAAACCTATCCCAGATCAACTTATAAAGCTTATATTGGTCATTAGTTAAGGATGATTTTACAAGTTCTGGAGTCCTTAAGACGCTCGTAGGCCTTATGGCCTCATGGGCATCCTGGGAATCCTTCTTTTTCTTCTTGCTATAATCTTTACCCCCATTGGAGTATTCTTTACCAAATTTTCCAACAATATAATCCTTGGCTGCATCAATTGCTTCCTTAGAGATCCTAGTGGAGTCGGTTCTAATATAGGTAATAAGACCTACAGTACCCTCACCCTTGATATCGATCCCCTCATATAGCTGTTGTGCAAGGCTCATGGTCTTTTTAGTAGAAAAGCCTAACCTTTTGGATGCATCCTGCTGTAGAGTACTGGTAGTATATGGAGGATAGGGGTTCCTATTTCTAACTCCCTTCTTCACATCCCTAACTAGGAAAGACTCCTTATCTATACTAGCTAAAATCTTATCTACATCATCTCTTGTCTTAAGCTCTAGCTTTTCATCCCCACCCTCTAGCTCCTTGCCATAGAAGGCAGCTTCAAACTCCTCCCCATCCTTACTAAGTTTAGCCGTTATGGTCCAATATTCTTCAGGTATGAAGCTGTTGATTTCCTCTTCCCGGTCACAGATAAGTTTTACAGCTACCGATTGAACCCTACCAGCACTTAAGCCCTTTTTAATCTTTTTCCATAGGAGGGGGCTAATCTTATATCCCACCAGCCTATCTAGGATCCTCCTAGCCTGCTGGGCATCTATTAGGTTGTAGTCTAGTTCCCTAGGGCTCTTGATTCCCCTTTTAATGGCATCCTTTGTAATTTCATGGAATTCTACCCTAATTTTATCCTTAGGATCTAAATTTAAAACATGGGCCAGATGCCAGGCTATGGCCTCCCCTTCCCTATCCGGGTCCGTTGCCAGGAAGATCTTATCAGCCTTTTTAGCTTCCTTCTTTAGCTCCTGGATAACTGGTCCCTTACCCCTGATAGTTATATACTTAGGCTCATAGTTATTTTCAAGATCAATTCCCAACCTACTCTTTGGTAAATCTCTTATATGTCCAACGGAAGCGACTACCTTATAGTTTCTTCCCAATAGTTTTCCTATGGTCTTTGCTTTTGCTGGTGATTCAACTATTACTAAGTTCTTTGCCACCTAATTCACCTCCGAATTCAACAGATAGTATAGGTTCTACTAGTCAATTCCTTTATTATACCCTTCATTTCTAAAATTGTTAACATACTATTTACAGTTATTATATCTAAACCAGTCCTATAGGCTATCATATCAGAATGGGTAGGACCCTCCTTAACTAGCTCAACTATTTTCCTTTCAATATCACTTAAAGTAGAATAATCGAATTCATCCATCTTATGTGATTGATTTCTTTCCCTAAAATCTCCCACTACTTCTAGTAAATCTTCAATATCTAAAAGGGGAAAGGCTCCATCCTTTATTAATTTATTAGTACCCTTACTATATATACTATTAATATTACCAGGAAGGGCAAAAACATCCTTACCCTGTTCTAAAGCATGGTGGGCAGTTATTAGGGAACCAGATCTTTCCTTAGCCTCCACCACAATAACAGCCAACGCTAGGCCAGAGATAATTCTATTTCTCTGGGGAAAATTATAGGATAGGGGTTGAGTTCCCGGCGGGAACTCCGAAACTATAGCTCCAGCTTCACAGATCTCATCGTATAATTTAGCATTTTTCTTAGGATACCTTATATCTATTCCATTGCCTAGGATGGCAATGGTCCTGCCCCCATTATCAAGGGCAGTTCTGTGGGCAATAGAATCAATACCCAAGGCCAATCCACTTATTATAGTTACACCTAATTCAACTAGTTCCTTGGTAAATTTCTCGCAGGCCCACTTGCCGTAGGCTGTAGCCTTCCTAGATCCAACTATAGCTATGGCTGGTTCAAAATCTAAAAAATCCCCCTTATAGTATAGTACCGCTGGCCTATTATAGATCTGCCTTAAAGCTTCTGGATATTCTTCATCTAGGCAGGTGATAATCTTTATGCCTTTCTTCATATTATCTTCCAAAAATCCGCTTACATTTATTTTACTTCTGGAGTTTAAAATTCTTTCAAGATTTTCCCTTTTTAAATTGGGAATTTTTAAAATATTTTCTCCGCTTATTTCTAAAATTTCCCTAAGGTCATAAAAGTAGTCTAATAATTTTAAAATAGTAGAATTACTCAGGCCTAAAGTATTTAGCCAAATTAAAACTTCCCTAGCCGATATATCCATAGCCCTACCCCCAGTACTTTACTCTTAAACTCCTATAGCCTATTGCCTCCAAAATATGATGGTCCATAATAGATTCCTTACCTTCTAAATCGGCTATAGTCCTAGCCACCTTAAGGATCTTATGGTAAGTCCTGGCGCTAAACTTATACTTCTTAAAGGCCTGGTCCATGATCCTTTCTGAAGAGCTTGATAAGCTACAATATTTTGGAATCAACTTATTAGGTATTTGGGCATTGGTATATATCCCTTCATCCTTAAACCTATTTAACTGTATCTGCCTAGCCATACTTACCCTCTTCTTGATTTCGAGGGAAGACTCCCCCTTCCTTACCCTACTTAAGTCTTGGTATTTTACGGGCAAGACTTCCATGTGTATATCCATCCGATCCAAGAGGGGCTGGCTAATCTTATTTAAATATCTATCTATGTCCCTAGGGCTGCAGCTGCAATCATGATAGGGGTCTCCATAATAGCCGCAGGGACAGGGATTTAAGGCTGCCACCAGCATGAATTTACTAGGGAAGGTATAAGTACCATAGATCCTAGATATATTTACCTGCCCATCTTCCATAGGCTGTCGCAAACTATCCAGTGCCCTTCTATCAAATTCCGCCAACTCATCTAAAAATAGGACCCCATTATGGGCTAGGGATACTTCACCAGGTTTTGGATTCCTACCGCCCCCAATTAGGGAAACTGCCGAAATAGTATGGTGGGGAGACCTAAAGGGTCTCTCCTTAATTAAGCCCTTAGACTTTAGTAGACCTGCTATGCTGTAGATCTTAGTCACCTCTATGGACTCCTCCAAACTTAAGTCTGGCAGGATGGTAGGAAGCCTCCTAATGGCCATGGTTTTACCAGAGCCAGGAGGGCCTAGTATCAAGGCATTATGGCCTCCAGCAGCAGCTACTTCCAAGGCCCTTTTTAAGCTATCCTGCCCCCTTATATCGGAAAAATCCAATTCATATTCCTTCTTTTCCTTGCTATCTTCCCCCATCCCCTTATAGGGCTCTATAATAATCTTCCCCTTAAGATAATCTACAACTTCCCTTAGGGTCCTAAGGGGGATGATCTCCATATCATCTATGACGCTACATTCTTCCCTATTGTCATAGGGTACAATACATCTTTTAATCTTAAAATCCCTTAAGGATAGAACCATTGGCAAGGCACCTTCAATCGGGTTTAGTTTACCATCTAAAGACAACTCCCCTAAAAAAACCGTATCTTCTTGGTCATAATCCACCATACCGCTGGAAATTAAAATCCCCAAGGCTATGGCCAAGTCCATTTGGGAACCTTCCTTCCTAAGGTGGGCTGGAGCTAGATTGATGGTAATCCGACTTAGGGGAAAGCCATAACCACTATTCTTGATGGCAGACCGGACCCTTTCTTTCGATTCCTTAATGGCCGTATCAGCCAAGCCTACTATGTTAAATACTGGCATGCCCCTGGATAGGTCTGTTTCAACTTCAACTATATGACCACTTAAACCCTGGAGTACACAAGTAGATATTTTAGAATACATACCTACAACCCCTTTGGAAATTATAAATTGCCTGGGTAATAGCGCAATTCCCTATTTTCAGTTATTTATAGACAAAAAGCATCTTTTATGTGGTTGATTTTTAGCCTATTTGTCATGTAAACCTCAATTATGTCATACCTCAGTTGAAAGTCATTTAAACCCTTATCCCTAAGATAGATCAAGGAAGTATTGATAATCTTCCTTTGCTTATGGAAATTAACAGCCTCATAGGCCCTTCCAAAGCTGGTACTAGTCCTAGATTTAACCTCTATAAAGACTAGGACCTCTCCCTCAATTGCTATAATATCTATTTCCCCAATTTTGTTCCTATAATTAGTCTCAAGGATTATATAATCCCTCTTACGCAGGTAATCTAAGGCCAATCCTTCTCCTTTTTTACCCTTTGTAAGCTTATCCATTTCCATCCCTCTACTTGAGAATCTTCTTTAAAAAAGTCCTCCTATGGATTAGGCAGGGACCCAAAGTTTTAATCATCTCCCTATGTTCCTTGGTGCCATATCCCTTATGCTTCTTTATGTTATAGCCAGGATATTTCTCCTCCCAATCTAGACATAGTCTGTCCCTATAGACCTTGGCTATAATGGATGCACAAGCTATGGTATGGGAAAGGTTGTCTCCCTTTATGATGCTCCTTTGGGGGATGGAGCTTTCAAACTCTTCTGCATCTACTAATACATAATCTGGGACCAACTTATTTCCTTCCTTATCCTTCAGATTTTCCAAGGCCTTCTTCATGGCCAACCTAGTAGCATTCTTTATATTGATTTCATCTATGACTTCAGCATCTACCTGTCCAATACCCACAGCTATGGCCTTGTCCATTATTAAATCATAAAGGTATTCCCTCTTCTTTGGCGTCAATTTTTTAGAATCCTTAACCTCATCTATAATTAAACCCTTAGGCATGACTATAGCGCAGGCTACCACATCTCCCAGTAAGCATCCTCTGCCTGCTTCATCTATTCCTGCAATATAGTTATAGCCCAGTTGGTAATATTCCTGTTCAAATTCTAGCATAATCCACCTACTCTTCTGGCAATTCTAGGCTAATCCTTCCTAAAACTCCCTTTCTAAATTCGTCTAAAATCAAATTGCTAACCTTAGTATAATCGATTTCTCCACCTCTAATGATACAGCCCCTTTTCCGACCTATTGCTTCCATAGTCTCTAAAGGACTTCCTTCTACTACTATCTTATACCTCTTTTCCAACAATTCTGGGTATGACTTTTTCATAAATTCAATAAATTTAAGGGCTAAAGTCTCAATATCTAAGATTTCATCCTTGATAGCTCCAGTAAAAGCTAAATTTAACCCTACCCTTTCCTCTTCAAACTTGGGCCATAAAATTCCTGGCGTATCTAACAACTGAAGCCTTCCCTGGGTTTTAATCCACTGGTTCGACTTGGTCACCCCTGGCTTATTTCCAGTCTTGGCACTCTTCCTACCAGCCAAAGTGTTTATAAGGGTGGACTTACCCACATTGGGTATACCCAGTATCATAGCCCTAATGGGACGGTTGATGACCCCTCTTTTTTCATAGGATTTCCGGATATCTTCCGTAGCCCTTTCTGAAGCATGGAGGAGTTCTTTAATCCCTTTACCGCTTAAGGCATCAAGCAGGATAGAATCTAGACCTTTACTTCTAAAATAAGCCTGCCACATCCTATTAGCCAATTCATCAGCTAAGTCACTCTTATTTAAGATAATTATCCTTGGTTTATTCTTAACGATGGAATCGATAACGGGATTTTGGCTGCTATAGGGAATCCTGGCGTCAATCAACTCAAGAACCAAATCCACCATAGATAAGTTTTTCTCAATAGACTCCCTAGTTTTTTTCATATGGCCTGGATACCAGTTTATATTCATGCTCATACTATCACAACCTTAAACATAGTTTCAATCCTAAACTATTCCAATTTGAAAAAAGGGACCGTAAAAGTCCCTTTTATTAGTTAAATCCCTTTTCTTTAACTTTAGCTGCCTTACCCTGTCTTTCTCTTAAGTAGTAAAGTCTAGCTCTTCTTACCTTACCCCTTCTAGTTACAACTAACTTCTCAATTCTAGGGGAATTTATAGGGAATGTTCTTTCTACTCCAACACCGTAAGATAATCTTCTTACAGTGAAAGTTTCACCAATTCCGCCGCCTTGTCTTTTAATAACAGTTCCTTCAAAAACTTGAACTCTTTCGCGGCTACCCTCGATTACTCTGTAATGTACTTGAACAGTATCACCTACATTAAACTCAGGTAAATCCTTTCTAATTTGTTCCTCTTCAATCATCTTTATTACGTCCACTGTTCAAACCTCCTTTCGAAGATGTTCTTGCCCTTAGGCAGAGGACCATCCGTAATCTACACCTTAGGTATTATAGCATAGGAAATACTATAATTCAACTTCTATTATGGAGCTCAGCTTCTATAGCCTTTAGTATTTCCTTATCTTCTTCAGTTAAGTTTGCTTTTTTTAATAGATCTGGCCTCTTTATATAGGTGGCCTTGAGAGCCTGATAGCGTCTCCACCTTTCTATTTCCTTATGATTGCCTGAAAGCAATACATCTGGAACCTTAAGGCCTCTAAAATCATAGGGCCTGGTGTATTGGGGATATTCTAATATGCCATGATAATGGGATTCTTCTGTGAAGGATTGTTCACTACTTAGAACCCCGGGGAGTAACCTGGTTACAGCGTCGATTACCACCATAGCTGGAATTTCACCACCAGTAAGGACGTAATCCCCTATGGATACTTCCTCATGGACATAGTGGTCTATTATCCTATTATCTATCCCCTCATAATGGCCACATAAGAGTATTAGGTGTTCTTCTTTGGAAAGTCTATTGACCAGATCCTGATCTAATCTTTGACCTTGAGGTGATAAATAAATGACTCTTGACCTTTCAGTCTTAACACTATCTATAGCATCCACAATGGGCTCAGGAGTCATAACCATCCCTGGACCCCCGCCATAAGAATAATCATCCACCCTCTTGTGTTTATCCTTGGAAAAATCTCTGATGTTGATATAGTCAATATTGAGGATATCCTCTTTTATTGCCCTTCCAATAATACTCCAATCCTTAAGAGTGGAAAAAAATTCAGGAAAAAGGGTCAGTACATCAATCTTCATTCTATCATACCTTCAATGGGATCAATGTATATCCTCTTATTTTCTATATCAACTTCCTTGACAAACTCCTTAACAGCAGGTATTAAATATTCCTTTCTATTGGCTTCATCCTTAACCACATATACGTCATTTGCCGTATACTGGATTACATCTTTAAGGATGCCAATAAGGTTATTATCCATGTCGTAAACTGAACAGTCGATTAAATCATGGATAAAATAATGATCTTCTGGTAAAACAATCCTATCCTCTTGGTCTACATAGATGTACTCATCCCTATAGGGTAGGACTTCATTAATATCTTGGATTTCCCTAAAGCCAATAATTGGAAAGCCCTTATGATATCTTACCCTATCTATATGGAATTTCTTCTTAGAGTCACCTATATAGACCTTCTCTAGGTCTGAAAACCTCTCTATATCGTCAGTCAAAGGATAGACCTTCACTTCCCCCTTGATTCCATGGGTATTGATTATTTTACCAACTATAGTATAGTCCATATTTACACCTACTATTAATTAAATTACTATTGGATGATTTCAACAACTACCCTTTTGTTTTCCTTAATAGCTGCTGCTTTGACAACTGTTCTTATGGCTTTTGCTATACGGCCTTGTTTTCCTATAATCTTGCCCATGTCTTCATCGGCAACTTTTAGCTCAATGATAACTGATTGAGAACCTTCAATTTCATTTACGCTAACTTCATCAGGATGGTCAACAAGTGCCTTTGCTATATATTCAACTAACTCTCCCATTATTACACCTCCAAGAACTATTACTCTTCGCTGTTCTCTTCTGCAGTACTTTCGTAAACACCATTTTCTCTGAATAATCTGTCTACAGTATCTGTTGGCTTAGCTCCATTTTTTAACCATTGTAAAGCTTTTTCATTATCTATCTTAACTGTTTTTGGTTCAGTTAATGGATCATAATAGCCTAATTCCTCTATAAATCTACCATTTCTTGGAGAACGGGAATCAGCTACAATAATTCTATAGAAAGGATTTTTCTTGGAACCCATTCTTCTTAATCTGATTTTTACTGCCATCCTATTCACCTCCTTTTAAGTCTTTATCTATCTAGAAAAAGGGGAAACCAAATCTCCCTCTTTTCTTCATGGTTTTTTCCATACCTGATAAGCGCTTCATCAGCTTCTTAGTTTCCCTAAACTGCTTAAGTAGCTTATTTACTTCCTGGACGCTAGTACCACTACCCCTAGCTATCCTCTTTCTTCTACTGCTATCTATGATTTCAGGATTTTCCCTCTCCTGCTTAGTCATGGATTTTATAATAGCCTCAATTCTATTAATATCCCTTTCGTCAATATTTAAACCCTTAAGGGCCTTTGAATTCATACCCGGTATCATACCGATTAATTGATCCAAGGGCCCGAGATTTCTCATCTGCTCAATTTGATCTAGGAAATCATCAAAGGTAAAGTTGGCACTTTTAAGCTTTTTTTCCAGCTCCTTAGCCTTCTCCTCATCTATACTAGCCTGAGCCTTCTCTATTAGGCTTAGGATATCTCCCATACCTAGGATCCTAGAAGCCATCCTGTCTGGGTGGAAGGGCTCTAGCTGGTCCATCTTTTCACCCATACCTACGAACTTAATAGGCTTGTTAGTTACAGCCCTAATGGATAGGGCCGCACCCCCTCTAGCATCACCATCTAACTTAGTAAGGATGATACCTGTTATTCCAAGCCTCTCATCGAAGGTAGATGCCACATTGACTGCATCTTGTCCCGTCATAGCATCTAGGACTAGTAAAACCTCATTAGGATTAACTTCCTTATAGATTTCCTCAATCTCACCCATCATGTCTTCATCTATATGAAGCCTACCAGCTGTGTCTATGATAATCACATCGTTACCGTGTTTTTTACCATGCTCGATACTGGCCTTGGCTATATTTACTGGATCAATCTTATTGCCCATTGTAAATACAGGAACTCCAACCTGTTGGCCAACTACCTCCAACTGCTTTATGGCAGCCGGCCTATATACGTCACAGGCAACTAGTAGAGGCCTTTTATTCTTCTTTTTAAGATTTAAGGCTAGTTTACCACAAGTGGTAGTCTTTCCAGCACCCTGTAATCCACAAATGAGGATTACAGTCGGTGGTGATGAAGCAAACTCAATCTTAGCTTCACTTTCTCCCATCAATTTAGTCAATTCTTCATTAACGATCTTGATTACTTGCTGTCCTGGGGTTAAGCTTTGCATTACTTCAGCACCAATGGCTCTCTCTTTTACACTTTTTACAAAATCCTTAACTACCTTAAAATTAACGTCAGCTTCCAAAAGGGCAAGCCTTACTTCCCTCATGGCTAAATCTATGTCCTTTTCAGTAAGCTTACCCTTACCCTTTAATTTAGCCAATGCATTCTGAAGCTTTTCCGACAAACTTTCAAACACCATCAGCCTATACCTCCCAGCTATTCTCCATTATCTCCATACACTTATCCTCAATCATCTGTGCTGAGTCCTTAGCCTTTTCATATGCTTCATCATCTATATAATCCTTTATCTCATTAGCCAGTTCTATTATTTCCTTTATGTTATTTTTACTTTTAACGAATTTACCAACTAATCCAAGGGTTTCCTCGTATTGGTATAACTTCTCTTCGGCTCTCTTTAAAGTGTCATAAACACCCTGTCTAGTGATATTAAGCTCCTCACCGATTTCACTTAAGGAAAGGTCCTTAAGGTAAAAAAGATCAACCACATCATATTGCTTTTTTGTAAGAAGCTTACCGTAGAAATCAAATAGGATTCCTAGCTCTACTAATTTCTCAACCATTATATCACCAACATAAAAGTAGTGTCAAGGTCTTTCCTTGACACTACTATTCTAGACTAAAAGATGGCCTATGTCAACATCTTTTTTAATTTTTATTCAAATAAAGCCTCCACAAAATCATCCATATTAAATGGCTGTAGGTCGTCTATGCCTTCTCCAACTCCTACAAGCTTTATAGGCAGGCCTAATTCTGATTGTAGGGCTATTACTACCCCACCCTTGGCAGTTCCATCTAATTTAGTCAAGGCTACACCTGTAATATTGGCCACTTCCTTAAAAACCTTAGCTTGGCTGATGGCATTTTGACCGGTAGTAGCATCTAATACTAGTAGGACTTCCTTAGTTGCTTCAGGATATTCCCTTTCCACCACCCTGAAGATTTTATTTAATTCATTCATCAGGTTGGACTTATTATGAAGCCTACCTGCCGTATCGCAGATTAGGATGTCAGCCTTCCTTGACTTTGCTGCGTGGATTCCGTCGTAGATTACAGCTGCCGGGTCTGCCCCTTCCTTATGGGCTATAATATCTACTCCCGCCCTATTGCTCCATTCCTCAAGCTGTTCTATGGCTGCAGCCCTGAAGGTATCTCCTGCTGCCATTAAGACCTTTTTACCATCCTTCTTAAAGTTATAGGCCAGCTTACCGATGGTAGTAGTCTTACCTACTCCGTTTACTCCCACCACTAGGATTACGGCAGGAGTAGGTTCTATATTTAACTTATTATCCTCAATAGTTTCCCTCATCATAATCTTGATTTCATCCTTAAGGAGGTTTTTAATCTCATTAGGATCGGAAGTCTTTTCAGCCTTAACCCTTTCCTTAAGCCTGTCAATTAACTCCATAGTTGTACTTACACCCACGTCAGCAGTTACTAAGGCTTCCTCAAGGTCGTCAAAGAGCTCATCATCTATCTTCTTATAGACGGATAGGATGCTGTCTATCTTGTTAGTCATCTCCTTACGAGTCTTAGTTAGGCCTTGTAGGAGCTTATTAAAGAAGTTAGGCTTTTTCTTCTTTCCTTCCTCCTTTGGCTCTTCTACTACTTTGTCTTCTACTACTTCCTCTATTATTTCTTCTTCCTCTTTTACTACTGCTTCTTTTTCTATTACTTCTTCCTTTTCTACTACTACTTCCTTTTCTTCGGCCCTATCAAAAGATACAGGCTTAAGTTCTGCCTCTTTTCCATCTTCAAGCTGCTCTTCTTTTTCTTTAAGGGCCTTACTCTCCTCTATCTCCCTATTTTCTTTATTTTTATCCTTCTTGTTCCTTCTAAACCACTTTAACATAACTTACCTCCTAACTCACTAATTCATCCATATCCTCATCCATATGGTCCTCCATCTTAATGGAGATCAGCCTACTAACTCCTTCCTCAGCCATAGTGACCCCATATAGGACGTCGGATATTTCCATAGTAGTCTTCCTATGGGTAATCAATATAAATTGGGTGGTGTCGCTGAATTTCCTTAGGTAGTTGGTAAACCTACTAATATTGGCCTCATCTAGGGCTGCATCAATCTCATCTAGGACGCAGAAGGGTGACGGCCTAGTTTCCAAGATGGCAAAGAGGAGGGCTACAGCTGTTAGGGCCCTTTCTCCACCGGATAAGAGGCTTAAGTTTTGTAATCTCTTACCAGGGGGTTGAACCTTAATCTCTATACCGGAAGTTAATACATCTCCCTCAGCTTCCAACTCCAACTTAGCCTTACCCCCGTTAAAGAGGATCTTAAATACCTTGGTGAAGTTATCATTGATCTCTTTAAAGGAAAGCATAAACTGCTCCCTCATGGTATTTTCCATTTCCCTAATTAGCTTTTCCAGATTCCCCTTGCTCTTAACCAGGTCATCATATTGCTTTCTTATAAATTCCAACCTCTCCTTAACACTTTCAAAATCCTCTATGGCCCCTAAATTGACATTGCCCAGCGCCTTAATCTTATCCTTTAATTCCCTAATCCTATTAGGTGGAATTATCAGCTCTTCTGAAATCTCCATAGTGGCAAGGGCAGTTTCATAGTCAAACTCATAATCGTTAAGGAGTTTATTATTTAAATTGTCAATCTTAAGCTCCAGCCTGCTGTGATTTAACTCCCTCTTGTTTTTCTGCTTTTCTAGCACCATTAAACGTTCGTTGATAATCTTTAAATCATCCTGAAGCCTATAGAAGTTTTCCATCAGGCCTTCCTTCCCCTTAGTATAATCCTCCAATTCTAGGGAAAGCTTAGCTTCCTTCTCACCTAATTCTTCAATCCTATTATTTAATTCTATCTTCTTATCCCCTAGGCCTTCCAATTCAGCCTTCGTGCTTTTGATATTTTCCTCAAGCTCTCTAATGGAGTTTAACTTTTCCTCCCTTTCCTTCTGGCAGTTGAGTCGGCCTTCCTTTAGGTTGTTCAATTTATTTTCCAGCTTATTTAAGTTAATTTGAATTTCAGTTAATTCCCTATTCTTCTCTTCCCTTAAGGCCTTTTCTTCACTTAGGGAATTATTGATCTCTTTAATCCTCTTATTGATGTCTTCAATTTTTTCCTCCAATTCCTTTACGGAAAACTCATACTCTTCCATCTGTAGAAGGTAATCCTTGCTTTCAGCCTCTAACTCCTGCCTTTCCTCCTGAACACGCTTAAAGTCAGCCCTTAATCTATCGATCTCCCTCAGGCAGCCTTCCTTATTATTCCTATTATTTATGATTTTAATCTCCAACTCCTTATAATCCTTGGAAAAGTTATCAAGGAGCTGGTCATTGGCCATTAGGTCCTTTTGCAGCTTATTTTTCTCATCCTGTAGCTTCCTATTTAAATTACTTAACTCCTGTATATCCTCTTTGAGCTTTAAAATCCTATTTTTCCTTCCAATTATACTGATAGCATTATTGCTGTAGCTTCCTCCAGTAAGGGAACCACCTGGGTTAAATAGTTCCCCATCTAGGGTTACCAGCCTATACTTATGGTTAAACCTATTGGCCAGCTTAATGGCATTGTCCATATTGTCTACTATGATGGTTCGCCCCAATAGGTATTCCATCAAGTTATTATATTTAGGATCGTATTCTATCAGCCTGTGGGCCAGGTCTATAACCCCATCCTTCCTCAATTCAGCTATATCTAGATTAAGGCTACTGCCCCTTATGACATTAAGGGGTAGGAAGGTGACCCTACCAAGCCTGTTCTTCTTTAGGTAATCTATCATCCCCTTGGCCACATATTCATCAGCTACCACCACATTCTGTAGGTTTGAACCTAGGCTAATATCTATGGCCTTTTCATACTTAGAATCAACCTGGATTAAATCTGCTATTATACCCTCAAAGCCGGCCCTATCTAACCTCTTATTCTTTATGGATTCCAGTAGGTGTTTAACGCTTTTATAGTAGCCCTCATAGCCCTCTTCCATATTTCTATATAGGTTGTAGCTGGAAATTAGGCCTTGGAGTTTGATTTCCACCTGGCGGATTTCTTCCGTTATACTGCTAAGTTGATCTGTCAATTTAAGCTTTTCAGCTTTAATAGATAGGATCCTATCGTTGATTTCATTTAATCTATGATTAAAATCCAAATCCACCTGGTCTAATTTATTTAGCTCTTCCTCTTTAGAAAGGATTTCACCATGGATCTTTTCCAAATCCTTATTTAATTGGCTTAAGCGTTTATCGATGTTTTCTTGGAAGGAGTGAATTCCATTTATAAGGCTCTTTTCCTCAGAGATCTTATTATAAATATGGATTAAGTCTTCCTTCTCCCTTTCAATTTCAACTTCCCTTTGGGTCAATTTCTCTTCAGTGGATTGGAATTCTTCCTTCTTCTTTAAGAACTCTTCCTGTACTTTCTTATACTCCCCTTGAGTTTTTTCAATCTCCCCATCCAGCCTAATCAATTCCTCATCTATGGACTGGATGCCCTCCCTTAGGTTTTCCAACTCTTCCGTAAATCTTTCAATATCCCTCTTGTAGAATTTCTCCTTTTCATCCATAAGCTTAATTTGGCTTCTGGAATTATCTATAGTTTGGATTAGCTCCAGCCTATTATTCCTTAACTCCTCATACTGGGAGTCCATATCCTTGATCTTTTCCTTTAATTCATTAAATTCACTATCTAATTGGGTCCTCTGATTTTCTAGATTACATATTTCATTAGTATCTAACTCTATCTCCGTCTTTAGCTGGTCCAGTTGGACCTTAAGCATATCTATTTCCCTAATGGACTGGTTTACCTCTAAGAATTTTAATTCCTCATATATTTCCATATATTCCTTAGCCTTCTTAGACTCAACTTCCAGGGAATCATATTGATTTTGAATTTCTGAAAGTAGGTCCTTAATCCTAACTAGGTTGTCTTGGGTCTTCTTTAGCTTTCTTTCTGTTTCATCCTTCTTAGTCTTATACTTTATTATCCCTGCTGCCTCCTCAAAGATATTCCTCCTATCTTCTGGCTTATTACTTAGGATTTCATCAATACGGCCTTGTCCAATTATGGAGTAGCCATCCTTGCCGATACCAGTATCCATGAAAAGGGCACGAACATCCTTCAAGCGGCAGGAGGTCTTATTTATGTAGTATTCACTTTCTCCAGACCTAAACATCCTCCTAGTTATGGCCACTTCATTATAATCTACAGGAATGGAGTTATCGCTATTATCAAAATAAATGGTTACCTCAGCGAAACCTAAGGGCCTCCTCTTATCCGTTCCAGAAAAGATAACATCCTCCATCTTGTTGCCCCTTAGGCTTTTAACACTCTGTTCTCCTAATACCCACCTGATGGCGTCAGATATGTTGCTTTTTCCACTGCCGTTAGGACCAACTATAGCAGTAATATCCTCATTAAACTCTATAGTTGTCCTATCGGCAAAGGACTTAAACCCTTGTATCTCCAACTTTTTTAAGTACAAATCGAACACCTCTATATCTGTCTAATGTAGTCCTTCATCCAGCTGTTTTTGTCCACTAGGTCTTCCTGACCATCTATGGAAATATAGATTCTACCATCCTCTATATCCCATGGCAGAATCTTAACCTTCTTTATACCATACTTTTCCTTTATATATTTTATGTTGGAAGATTTTTGTCCGGCTATATTGGAAGTCTCCCTCCTACTAGCCCCTATTATAAGTTCATCAGCCTTAGGCCTATCCTTAAGGTAGTCTTCAATTAGTAGCCTATAGATATTAGCCTCCACCAGCTGTCTAAAGGCAGGATGGAAGGGTCCAGCCACCACATCCATACCCAGCTGGATATTGTCCGTAGGTTGAAGGCCAACCCTTATGACCTTGATATCTTCAACATAAAACATCATAAGGAGCCTTGTGCATATATCGACTGCCTCATCTATAGATAAAGGCTGATATAGGCCCCTTTCATACAGCTTATTTAGATAGGTCTCATTTATAACCAGGGTAGGATAGATCCTCACTAAGTCTGGCTTTAGTCTGATGAATTCTTTAGCTGTTTTGATACTCTTTTCACTACTATCCATAGGTAGGCCCACCATCATTTGAAGTCCTAGTTTAAAATCATATTCCCTTATCAGGTCTACAGCCCTATATACATCGGCAGCACTATGGCCTCTGGCACTACACTTAAGAACCCCATCGTCTAGGGATTGGACACCTAATTCTATAGTGTCAACCCCATATTTTTCTAAATTTTCTAAGATCTCACTATTGATGGCATCAGGCCTTGTTGAAAGCCTTATTTCCTTAATTATACCCTTTTTCTTATATTCATAAGGGACCTGCAAAAGCTCACTCTGGATATCCATATTAATAGCAGTAAAACTACCACCATAAAATGCAACTTCAACATGTTCAGCCTTGGGGAAATAGCTTAAGTATTTCTCTATTTCCTGCTCAACATCTTCAGCTGTGGTGGTAGTACTTACATTTGTTATTTTCTTCTGGTTACAGAAGATGCAGTCGTGGGGGCAGCCAAAGTGAGGAACGAAGATGGGGATGATATACTTCTTAGCCACTGAAAACACCTAGTTTTAATAGGGCTTCCTTAGCTGCCATCTGTTCTGCATCCTTCTTATTCCTTCCTATGCCAGTGCCTATGGTTTCATGGTCTACAACCACATCTATAAAGAACTTCTTATTATGGTCTGGTCCCTCTTCCTTAGTAACCACATACTCCATGGAATGTGCACCTCTTTTTTGAATGATTTCCTGTAGCTCCGTCTTATAATCTATGAAGAGGTCTCCCTTTGCCACCGCATTTACAATATCTGCCTCAAACTTATCCAAGAGCACCCTATAGGTAGTTTCAAAATCACTATCCATATAAAGAGCACCAACTAAAGCTTCCGCTGCATCTGCTAAGATGGAATCCCTGTCCCTTCCACCTGTAGCCTCTTCCCCCTTGCCTAGTAGAAGGTATTTGCCCATGTCTATCTTCCTGGCAGCATAGGCTAGGGAGGGTTCACAGACCACCTTAGCTCTGATCTTAGTCAATTCACCCTCCGGATAATTTGGATACTTTTTATATAGATATTGACTAACGATTAGGTTTAAAACCGCATCCCCTAAAAATTCCAACCTTTCGTTGCTATCTATAATGCTCATCTTATATTCATTGGCATAGGAGCTGTGGGTAAGGGCTGACCTTAACAGGCTTTCATCCTTAAAATAATAATTTAAGTTCTCTTGCAGGGCTGATAGATAGCCATTTTCTTTTGTATTCATCTTATACACCTCGATTTACGCCTTTAGAGCTTTATTCAATATCTTCTCCTAAGGCATTGCTTATATAATTGATAGCATCTCCAATAGTTTTTATATCTTCAGCCTCTTCATCTTCAATTTCCAAGCCAAATTCATCTTCAAAGGCCATAATTAACTCCACAAGGTCTAAGGAGTCGGCATTTAAATCATCCCTAAAGGAAGTATCTAAGTCTAAATCTTCTTCATCTATGTTGAATTGTTCACTAATTAGGCTAAATACTCTTTCTTTCATCTTTATTACCTCCTACTTCATATCATCATTTATAAATTTGCTTCTATGGTTTTAATAACATCCCTTTCAACGAAATTAATCCCTTGTCTAATGGCGTTTTTAATAGCATAGGCATCGGAACTGCCGTGGGCTTTTATAATTGGTTGCTTTGTACCCAATAGGGGTGCCCCCCCATACTCCCTATAATCGATTTTACTCTTTAGTTCCTTCAAACTAGATTTTAACAATAAAGCTCCAATTTTATTCTTAGTATTCTTTAAGAAGGCATCCTTAAGTTGGCCGAATAGGGATAAGGCCACACCCTCAGTAACCTTTAAAATCATATTTCCAACGAAGCCATCGGCCACAATGACATCAGCAGCCCCATAGGGTATATCCCTACCCTCAACATTACCTATGAAGTTAATATTAGATTCCTTCAATAAATCATATGTAGTTTTAGCTAATTCGTTCCCCTTTCCTTCCTCCGTACCTATGTTGGCCAAGCCTACCTTAGGATTATCTATCCCCATTACCTTCTCCATATAGATGGAACCCATCAGGGCAAACTGCTGCAAGTATTCCGGCTTAGAGTCCGTATTGGCCCCTGCATCTACTAGAAGGGATAGACCATTGATGGTAGGATAAACGCTGGTTAAGGCTGCCCGCTGTATACCCTTGATCCTCTTCACTATAAATAGGCCTCCTGCAAGGATGGCCCCAGTGCTACCAGCAGATACGATTACATCCCCTTTACCTTCTGTTAAGGCCTTCATTCCTACTACTAGGGAAGAATTCTTCTTCCTCCTAATGGCAAAGGCCGGGTCCTCTTCATTGCTGATGACCTCATCAGCATGGAGGATTTCCACCTTCTCCTTCTTATAATCATACTTTTTAAGCTCAGCTCGGATTAAGTCCTCCTTACCCACGATTAGTAAGTCTATATCATATTCCTTTAAGGCATCTATGGCTCCCCTTACAATTTCAGATGGAGCATTGTCTCCACCCATACCATCAATAATAACCCTCATCTTAGTCCTCCTACCTACGGAAATTAGTAGTACTGATAATTAATATATATTAGACCGGTAAAAAAATCAACAGAATCTAGTAAAATCTTATTTTCATCTATTAAATCCCCGAATTGATGAAAGAAAAAAAGATAGTGATAAGAATCACTATCTTTACTTACTACTCAACATCAACAACTTCCCTACCCTTATAGTATCCGCATGATCTGCATACCCTGTGTGGAAGTTTTGGCTCATGACATTGTGGACATTCAGTTATAGTAGCTTTATTTAATCTATAAGCTGAAGCTCTCCTCTTATCCCTTCTAGCTTTAGAAGTTTTACGCTTAGGTACTGCCATCTATAACACCTCCTATTCATCTAGAAAAAAATCCTTCAGTTTCTCCAATCTGGGATCGATATAATCATCTTCACAGTTACATCTTTCCTTATTAAGATCTGCTCCGCATTTATCGCATAGACCTTTACAGTTCTCATCACATAGGGTTTTCATTGGTAAAGATGAAGTTACTTCAAGTAGGATATACTTATCTAAGTATAAAATACCCTCTTCGTAATAGATTATATCATCGTCTTCCTCTTCTTCAGTTGGCTTATGATTCTCTTCAAGCTTAGCAGAAAAAGATGTATTTACCTCATTTACCGTATTTTTAAAACAGCGGGCACACTTGGTTTCATATTTATACTGAATATCAGCATTTATTATATACGAGCCATCAACCTTGTAAATTGCACCACTATACCCAATAGGTTCGATAATCTGAAATTCATCGTTCTTTGAATCGAAGGCATCAGGACTTATCTCACCATTAAAGGGATACACCTTATCTGCTGACTTGAAAAACTTAATCAAGTCAATTTTCAACTAACTTCACCTCTTAAACTAACAAAGATTATTATATAAAGGTGATCAAATTTTGTCAAGAATTATCTGTTTTGTACTAGCTCTAATGTATCCCTAGCAATCATCAATTCTTCGTTAGTTGGTATTACCATGATAGTAACTCCACCAATGTTCTTGCTAACTATAGCCTCTTCTCCCCTAACATTGTTTAGTTCCTTATCGATAACTATATTTAAAAACTCTAAGCCATTGCAGATAAGCTCTCTCATGCTAGCTGAGTTTTCACCTATACCAGCAGTAAATACCAATACATCTATACCGCACATTTGAGCAGCGTAAGCAGCTATATATTTTCTTACCCTGTTAGCGAAGATATCTAGAGCTAATTTAGCCCTTTCATTTCCTTCTTCAGCAGCAATTTCTAAGTCTCTAAAGTCACTACTTACTCCTGAGATACCTAGAACTCCTGACTTTTTATTTAGCATATTGTTAACTTCTTCGAAAGTTAAACCTTCTTTTTCCATTAGGAATGGGATTATAGCTGGGTCGATGTCTCCAGATCTAGTACCCATAGTAAGACCTTCTAATGGAGTAAAGCCCATTGATGTATCTATTGATTTTCCACCTTTAACAGCAGTAACGCTGGAACCATTTCCTAAGTGGGCAGTAACGATTTTTAAATCCTTAATATCCTTACCTAAGATTTCTGCAGCCCTTTGAGAAACATATTTATGGGAAGTACCGTGGAATCCATATCTTCTAATCTTATATTTCTCATAGTATTCATATGGTAATGGATAGATGTAGTTATCCGCTGGAATAGTTTGGTGGAAGGCTGTATCAAATACTGCCACCATTGGTGTATCTGGCATCAATTCTTGACATGCTTCGATACCCATAATGTTTGGTGGGTTATGTAATGGAGCTAAGTCGATATTTCTTTCTAATGCAGCCATTACTTCCTCATCTATGATTACTGAATTAGCGAAATCCTCTCCACCGTGAACAACCCTATGGCCAACGGCTCCGATTTCATCCATGGATTTAATAGCACCATATTTTTCATCTATGATTGCTTCTAGAACTAACTCTAGAGCCCTCTTATGGTCTTTCATAGGTTCTTCAATGATGACTCTTTCTTTTCCAGTTGTATCATGTTTAATCCTAGAACCTTCAATACCTATTCTTTCTACAAGTCCCTTTGCTAAAACTTTCTCTCCATTCATATCTATTAATTGATATTTCAATGAAGATGAACCACAGTTAATTACTAGTATATTCATTTTCATTCCTCCTCTTGTAACTTCACTATTACAATATTAGTACATTCCCATTAAAAAATCAACGCTTTAATTATGTTTTTCCACTATAGTATTTTTATACCAGCTTTATGTTATAATTGAAATAATCTTATACATGGATGTTTAAATAGGGAATTTTAAGAATAAAACTTAGGAATATGCTTACAAATACATTTAAGAATAAACGGAGGCAAGTATGAAAGTCGTCAGCTTTATTACAGAATATAACCCATTTCATTTTGGACATAAGTATCACTTAGAAAAATCCTTAGAAATTTCAGGTGCCACCCACTCTATAGCCCTTATGAGCGGCTCCTTCCTACAAAGGGGGGAGCCCTCCCTAGTGGACAAGTGGACTAAGGCCAAGATGGCAGTGGAAAATGGGGTAGACTTAGTCCTAGAACTCCCTTTTATATATGCCTGTCAAACGGCAGAGCTCTTCGCCCTAGGAGGGGTTAGGATCCTGGAGTCCCTAAATATAGTTGATTATTTAGTCTTTGGCAGTGAAAGGGGTAATCTCCAGCCCTTAGACCATATAGCTCAGGTCCTTGTTGAGGAGCCAAAGGACTATAGGAAGGCCCTAAAATCCTATCTAGATGAGGGCCTATCCTTTCCTGCAGCCAGAAGCCTAGCCCTGGAGGATTATTTTAAGGAAAGAAATCCAGAAAAAATTGAAGGCTATGATTACAAAGAAATCCTCCGCCAATCTAATAACATCCTAGGAATCGAATACCTAAAGGCCTTAAAGAAAATCCACTCTAAGATTAAACCCCTGACCATTAAAAGGGTTGGTTCCGACTATAAGGAAGAAAGGCTTAAATCAAATTTTGCATCAGCTACAGCCATTAGAAAGGGGATCCTTGAAAAGGGACTAGGATCAATAAGGGACTATGTACCCACCTACACCTATAAATTATTGGAGGATTTCTATATTAAATATAAAGCCTTTAATGACCTTGACAATTACCTTCCCATCATCAAATACCTCCTTCTAACTATGGGGCCAGCAGAAATATCTAGCTACTTAGATGTGGAAGCCGGCTTGGAAAATAGGCTGGTGGAAAAGTCCTTTTCTTCTAGGACCATGGACCAGCTTATAGATAGTATATCCACAAGACGGTACCCTAAAACTAGGATTCAGAGGATCCTGATCCACCTCCTAATGGACCTTAAGGCTGAAATGGTGGAAAGCTATTACAATTCCCAGGTTCCCTATATCAGGTTCCTGGCAGCCAATAAAAAAGGTTTAGAGTTATTGAAATTGATTAAGGAAAGGTCCCAAATCCCTATCCTTAATAAGTTCGCCCACTATGAAAGGCTATTGGATGAAAGCTTCCACCCCTTCATCCAATGTGAAAGGAAGGCAACGGACCTATATTACCTAGGATTGGGTATCGTAGATTACAATAATATGGATTATAAGACATCTCCTTATATAAAAAGGGATTAAATTAAGCTCCTTTCCTCATACTTATATTTCTTTATAAATATAATTTAGGAAAGGAGTGATTTTATGGGTCTTTCATTATATATAAGAAACAACCTAAAGAATAAATTCTTTCAAATTATAATCCTCATCCTTATAGTTTCCCTAGTTCGAAATCCAGCCCAGGGAATCGAGAGCGCCAGAAACGGCCTCAACCTCTGGTTCAACATCCTCCTACCTACCCTACTGCCCTTTTTTATACTGTCAGAACTATTCATAGCCTCAGGCCTAGTAAGCTACTTCGGCCGACTCCTAGGACCGATAATGAAGCCGGTATTTGGTATCTCTGGTGAGGGGGCCTTTCCACTAATCATGAGCTTCGTCTCCGGCTACCCAGTAGGGGCTAAATTAAGCTCCAGATTAAGGTCCCTAAAGCTAATCAGCAGGGCTGAAGGGGATAGGCTGGTGACCCTGGCCTCCACATCCGGTCCCCTATACATACTAGGTGCCGTATCCATTGGAATGCTATCCATCAACTACCTAAATGGCCTATTTTTAATACCCCACTACCTAGGGGCCATAACCGTAGGACTAATCTTTAGCCTACTTATTAGGGATAAGTCTACTAATGGAAAGATAAAACAGCCTCCATCCTTGGTCTTACCAGAGGCAAAAAATAAGTCCCTACCCATCATCATAGCAGATAGCGTCAAAGATGGGATAAACTCCATCCTACTAATAGGCGGCTTCGTCATCATCTACAACGTCATAATTGACATCCTTCTAAATTCACCTGTCTTTAAAGCAGTAATAGTTCTACTCTCTAAGACCCTGAAGCAAGATCCTAGGTTGATAGAAGGAATCTTTGCCGGCTTTATAGAACTAACTACCGGCTGTAGTAAGATAGCAGCCCTAGATATAGAGTTGATCTACCGAATCCTAGCCATTAACTTCATCCTAGGATGGGGAGGCCTATCCATAATCAGTCAGGCCATTAGCTTCATCAGCCAAACGGATATTAACATCAAGCTATATTTAATATCTAAATTTCTCCATGCCATAATAGCAAGCCTGTATACCTATATACTCTATATCCTCCATTATAAGGATATAATAATTCCCTCCTCCATAGGGGGTAAAATAAGGCAAGGGGTCTTTTCCTTTAAGTATTGGCTGGAAAACATCTATTTTTCCAGCAAGATGGCCATGCTGATTTGTATCTTTTTCATCATCCTAAGCCTATTAACCTACAATATTTCCCTTGCAAAAATAAAGAAATAGGAGCTAGAGGCTAGTTGCCTCTTAACTCCTTCCTGTTTTCGTTTAGTTGAACTATTAAATCCTTTAAGTATTCTTGGGTTTCCAGCAGTAAACTATCGGCATACTCCATAGCCCCAAGCCTTATTTCCTTAGCAGTAGTTTGGGCCTTAGTGATAATCTCCTCTGCCCTTTCCTTAGCTGCCTTAGTTATACCCTCCTGCTCTATAAGCTCCTCCAGCCTATATTCAGCCTCATTTAGGATGTTGTCCGCATCCTTTTGGGCTTCAGCTAATATCCTCTGTTTTTCCTCCTTGATCCACATGGCCTGCTTAATCTCATCGGGTAATCTAATTCTAATTTCCTTTATAATATCCAATATTTCCTCAGCATCAACTAAAACCCTATTGGATAGGGGGACGCTTGTCCCTTCTTCAACTATTTCCTCAAGTTCGTCTAGTAATTTTAAAACATCCATTTATATGCCCCCTTTAAATTTATTAATTAATGCATCTTCTACTACCTTGGGTACAAAACAGGATATTCTTCCTCTATAGGATGCTACCTCTTTTACTACACTGGAACTTAAAAATACATGTTCTGGACTAGACATCATAAAAAAGGTATCCAGCTCTTCATAGATCTTCCTATTGACTAAGGCCATTTGCATCTCATATTCAAAATCCGATACTGCCCTTAAACCCCTTACGATATTAGAACAGCCCTTCTTCCTGGCATAATCTACTAGTAATCCTGAAAAGGAATCTATTTCCACATTTGGAATATCCTTAGTTGTTTCTTTTAAAAGCTGGATCCTCTCCTCTACTGTAAAAAGGCCCTTTTTTCCTTGGTTATTAAGCACTGCAATAATTACTCCATCGAATTTCTTACTACATCTTTCGATAATATCTAAGTGTCCATTTGTTACAGGATCAAAACTTCCTGGGTAAATTACCTTCATGTCTACCTCCTAAGTCCATTTTAAAAAGCTAATAGTCTTAGCCTTATACTTCCTCTCGTCTACCTTTTTAAACCTAAATACTTCCTCCTCAAATAGGTGACGGCTGTCATGCTCTACAATCAATAAGCCATCCTCTGCTAGGATTTTCAACTCAGCTATTCTTTCTATAACCTCCATAAGTAGCCCTATTTTATCATAGGGCGGGTCTAAATATATATAATCGAACTTTAAGTCCTTATTTTTAAGTGTCTTTAAGGCCCTTAATGCATGGGATTTTAAAATTTCAGCGGAATCCATCAATTTAGTATGCATTAAGTTCTCCCTAATGGCTATGATGCTCTTAGGGTTAACATCTACAAAGTAGGCTATCTTAGCCCCCCTACTTAAAAATTCAATCCCTATGGAGCCGGAACCGGCAAAAAGGTCTAACACCCTTGCCTCTGGACCTATAGGTCCTAAGATGTTAAAAAGGGATTCCTTGATCTTATCTTCAGTTGGCCTAACATCCATGCCCTTAGGGGCAATTAGTCTATGTCCTTTTCTTAAACCTGATATAACCCTCAAATTTAAGCTCCTTTATTTTATTATATTTTATCAGAAATATTCTACCATATTTAGGATTTAAAACAAATATCTTTTAACCAATTATGTCTAGATCTTGAAAAAGTTGCCCTATTCTATTACGCATAAATCTATATTCCTCCCCTTCAAGGCGGGGGTTAGTCCTAATTATCTCCTGGGCTTCCAGTTGAGCATATTTTAAGATCTTTATATCCCGAGCCAGGTTGGCAATCTTTAAATCCGGCAATCCATGCTGGCGAGTTCCAAAGAATTCACCAGGTCCCCTTAATTCCAAATCCTTTTCTGAGATGACAAAGCCGTCGGTAGACCTTTGCATTATCCGCATCCGCTCTCTGGCTATTTTGGAATTGCTGTTGTTTATCAGGATACAGTAGGATTGATACTCCCCCCTACCAACCCTGCCCCTTAGCTGATGGAGCTGGGCCAGTCCAAAGCGGTCCGCATTGTAGATAACCATAATGTTGGCATTAGGGACATTAACCCCAACCTCGATAACGGTGGTGGAGATAAGGATATGAATCCTTCCATTCTTAAAGTCCTCCATGATGGCATCCTTCTCAGCCGGCTTCATCTTGCCGTGTAAAAGGCCTACCCTGTAATCCTTAAAGTCCTCCTTATATTTTTCATACAGCTCCTCTGCCGATTCTAAGTCTAAACTTTCAGATTCCTCAATTAAGGGTGAAACTATATAGGCCTGCCTACCTGCTTCCAGCTGCTTTTTTATAAAGGCATTGATTCTGGGGATGAAAGCAGGCGTGACAGCATAGGTTTCAATCTCCTTCCTACCAGGAGGCAGTTCATCGATTATGGAGATATCCAAATCCCCATAGAGGATTAAAGCCAGGGTCCTTGGTATGGGGGTTGCAGTCATAACTAAAACATCCGGATGCTCCCCCTTCTGGCTGAAGATGGCCCTCTGTTTAACACCAAATCTATGCTGCTCATCAGTAACTACTAGACCTAAATTGTTAAACTCCACCTTATCCTGGATTAGGGCATGGGTTCCTACGATTACCTGGATTTTTCCATCCCTTAAGTCCTCTAAAATCCTCTCCTTATTCTTCTGGCTTAAAGAGCCTACCAGCAGCTCACACCTTATATTAAAGGCCTCATAGAGCTTACTTAAGGACTCAAAATGCTGGCTAGCTAGAATCTCAGTAGGGGCCATCATGGCCGCCTGATAGCCTGCCTTAACTGCCCTAAACATGGCTGCAGCAGCTATAATGGTCTTACCAGAGCCAACATCCCCCTGAACCAGCCTATTCATCTGCCTACTAGCCTCCATATCCTCCCCAATTTCAGTTAAAACCCTCTTTTGGGCCTTGGTAAGCTCAAAGGGTAGGCTTAAGATGAAGTCCTCTAGTTCAGGGCAGGTTGGAAACTCTATACCCTTATTTTCTACTAAAGATTTATTTTTTATTAGAAAGAGTCCCAATTGTAAAAGTAGGAGTTCTTCGAAAATCAGCCTCCTCCTAGCCTCATGAAGGTGCCTTCCACTTAATGGAAGGTGGATATTTTTTATAGCCTCTTGGATTCCCATAAGCCTATATTTTTGCCTCAGCTTAGCCGGTAGGCTTTCCTCCATCCAAGGTAGATACTCCATTAAAGCATTATGTATTATATTAGATATTTCATTATTGCTGATACCCTGGGTGAGGCTATAGATGGGGATGATATTTCCCACCTTTTTCTCCTTCCCTTCCAGCTCAAAATCAGGATTTACCACCTGCAGCTCCATTCCTACCCGGTTAATCTTTCCAAAGACCCTATAGACTTGTCCCAGCTTAAACCTATCCTTCAAATATTCCTGATTAAACCAAACCAGATAGCCAAAGCCACTTTCATCCTTAAAGGGTACCTTTAAGATGGTCATATTCCTCCTTGGTCTGGAGATTTTAGGACCACCCACTATTTCTACCACTAGGCTTACCTTATCTCCTATGGCAGCCTCCCTAATGGTAGTATATTTGGTCCTATCCTCATAGTCCCTTGGAAAATGGTATATAAGGTCGAAAATATTTTCTATTCCCAACCTCTTTAGGCGGCTGGCCCTCTTAGGCCCAACCCCCTTTATATATTGAACGCTCATGGTAAGCTTATTCATCCTATCACCCCAAGCAATTAGAATAACCCTACCAAGGGTAGGGTTATTCTAGTGAAAATATATAGTAGTAAAGCGGTTGACCTCCGTATAATAATTCTATATCTATATCTGAATATTTATCTTCCAATAGTTCAGCTAGTTCCTTGGCTTTTTCTTCTTCCAGATCTTCACCATAGAAGATTGTAATGATGGAGATATCATCATTAATCATATTTTCCATTAATTTTTCGGCCACTTCATTTATTTCCTTTCCAGCAGTAATAATGTCTCCATTGGCCAATCCTATGATGTCATCCTTCTTGATGGTATTATTCTTATATTCAGTATCCCTAACGGCAAAGGTTACCTGGCCTGTTAAGACATTGCCAATATTCTCCTTCATGTTCTCTATATTCTCTTCCACTGAAGCACTTTCATCAAAGGCCAATAGGGCAGCTATACCTTCAGGTATAGTCCTAGTAGGTAGGACTATTACATTTCTAGAACTAAGCTCCTTAGTCTGCTCTGCCGCCAGGATTATATTTTTATTATTGGGAAGGACGAATACATTCTTCCCTTCCGTATTTTCAATAGCCCTTAGGATGTCCTCAGTACTAGGATTCATGGTCTGGCCACCTGGAACGATGCCTTCCACCTGTAGCTCCCTAAAAACTTCATCTATACCTTCCCCTATGGAAATGGCCACAAAGGAGTATTCCTTAGTAACCTCCTTCTTTCCTTCCCCTTCCATATTCTCAAGTTCTTCCCTAAGGAGTACCTCCTCATGCTGGTAACGCATGTTGTCTATCTTTATATCGCTAAGCTCTCCAATGGCCAGCCCCTTTTCTAAGACCAGGCCTGGGTTATTAGTATGAATATGGACCTTTATAATTCCATCTCCACCTACTACCAAGAGGGAGTCGCCAAAGGAGCTTAGTTCTTCCCTAAGAGCCTCTATATTACTATCTCCATTTATCATAAATTCAGTGCAGTAGCCAAATTCTATATCTCCCTCTACAGTTTCCTTCCTTACCACTGTCGGTTCAGCTACTACTTCCCCTTCTTCAGTATAGTCCTCTATACCTGCTAGGGAATTATAGATTCCTGTTATAAAAAACATCAGTCCCTTACCACCAGCATCAACTACGCCAGCCTGCTTTAAAACTGGTAGCATATCTGGGGTCTTATCTAGGGTTGTATTTCCATGTTCAATGACCTTTTCTAAAAAAGTAAGAATATCCTTTTCTTTTTTGGATAATTTTAGGGCATATTCACCCATTTCCCTTGCAACCGTAAGTATTGTTCCCTCAGTTGGTTTCATTACTGCCTTGTAGGCAGTATCAGCTGCTTGTTTTAATCCTTCTGCAAAAGTTTTTACATCTATTTCAGTCTTTCCTTTAATTCCTGTTGCAAATCCTCTAAAAAGCTGGGATAAGATTACACCAGAGTTACCCCTAGCCCCCATTAGAGAACCCTGACTAGCTGCCAAGGCTATCATATAGGTATCATCACTTGCTTCCTTACTGGCCTGCTTTACAGCAGACTTAACAGTCAGCGACATATTAGTACCCGTATCTCCATCGGGAACAGGGAAAACATTTAAGGAGTTAACCTCCTCCTTATTCTTTTCTAGAAGACCTGCACCAGCAATTAAAGCCTTCTTAAACAGATCTCCCTTTATAACCTCTATCTTCAAGTATAGTACCTCCTTAAACTACTTTCCTACTCTTATTCCTTGAACATGGACGTTGATTTGATCTACATTAAATCCTGTAAGCTTTTCCACATTGAACTTTACCCGTTCGATGATGTTTTCCGCTACAACTGATATCTTAACTCCATATTCTAATATTACATGTAAATCAATATTCAATTTATCATCTTTAGTATATACCTTAATTCCCTTAGTTAAATTTTCCCATTTAAGTAATTCAAAAAATCCATCTGCAGCATTTTTAGATGCCATTCCTACGATACCGTAACTTTCCATAGCAGATACACCAGCAATGGTAGCAATAACACTATCATCTACAACTATGGCGCCTAAATCAGTAAGGGTTTTAGCTGGCATTGAATCTCCTCCTTGTTTAAGAATACCAATACAGATATTCTACAATATTTCTTTTAATAGTTCAACTAAATCTACTTAATAAAGATTATATCACATTATAGTTGCATTTATATAAGATTTTATGTTAGAATATAATTTGTTATTATAGAGAAATAGAGAATTAGATTAAATTTTGAAGATTTCTCGCATGCATTAAGGAGGTGTTTATGGTGGCAAGAGTTTGCGATATATGCGGAAAAGGAAAGCAATATGGAAATAAGGTTACTTTCTCAAATAAGAAGATTTCAAAAAGTTGGTTACCTAACATTAGAAGGGTAAGAGCAGAAATCGATGGAACTGTAAAAAGAATAAATGCTTGTACTAGATGCTTAAGATCTGGTTACGTTAAAAGGGCATTATAATCAGTCGGGAAAGGCATAAGGCTACCAAGATATCTTGGTAGCCTATTTTAAATATAAGAGTATTCCCATTAAGATTAGACCTAGTCCAACTAGAAAGAGCAAAAAAGTAGTACTCATAACGTTGATAATGATCATCAAACCAATGATCCCCAGTGTGATTCCTACGATCCGCCGCATCTTCTGCTTATTCCGATGGCCGTGAAAATACCTTCTCATAACCAACACTCCCCAATACCTTTATATTATCTTATTCAGTTGGGGAGGAATAGTTACTAATAGAAGCTTAATTAATCGAAGGATTGAAAGACTAAAGCTTCTCCCTTCTTTAGCTCTATAAAGCCGTAGGAATCTACCACTTCATTACTTACTCCCAGGGTAGAGCCAAATTCTATGTATTCATCCTCCAAGGGATACTTAAAGCCCTTTAAGCTTACAATAATCCCCTCATCATTTATGGGGATAATGGAGACGAATTGCTTCTCACTCTTTTTAACCCTGAACTTATCCACTACTAAATTTACCATATTATTATCATCTACTATAGTTAGCCTAACCCCATCCCTATTAAACCGCCTTAAAAGGAACAGATTGGCCATGGTATGGTCCAATCTAGAACCAGTACCCCCTGTAAGGGTAATATCCGTAAAACCCCTTTCAATTAGATAGATTATTGCCAGTTCAGTATCTGTATTATCCTTAATGGAGGGAAACCTTTCTACCCTAACATTATTTTCCCTTATATAGGCCACTCCCTCCCTACTGATGGAGTCAAAATCCCCCAGTAGAAGATGGGGGATTTTCCCAAGCTTCATAATATGGTCCAAGCCCCCATCAGCACAGAGGATATAATCATTTTCAGCTATTAAACTCTTAAGTATACTATAATCATTGATCCTACCACTAGAAATTATTAATCCCTTCAATATCATCTTCCTATCTAGCTAAAGCTTTATTCAAAGGCTTCCATAGGATAATTAGGACTAAAAGTGATATAACTAGCTCGGGTACCAAATATGAACCATTATAAACTATGGAGTAAATCCAGGGGTTTTGGTCCCCAGCATATTCTGCAAAGAATATGACTCCAGACAGGGTATGGCTTAACATCCTTCCCAAGATACCCAGAGTAACTCCTATAGCAGCCTTACCATAACTACTATTATCCCTTAAATTTCCCAAACCTGCAAGGCCTAAAAGCCCAAAGGCCATAGGATAATCTAGGACAAATTGTAAGGGATGGTAGAAGTATGGTTTCAATATAAAGTCTAGGATACCATATAGGCCCCCCACTGCAATACCTGCCCCCGTTCCCCATCGCATGGCAAATACCATTAAGGGAATCATGCTGCCGGCTGTTATACTTCCTCCATTAGGTAGGGTATATATTGTTATCCTACCCAAAATGATGGATAAGGCCATCATCATTCCTGCTTCAGTCAACATCCTAGTAGTAAATTTTCCCTTCATTTTCTACCTCCTATTTATAACCCTATTTTTTATATTTATAAAAAATTCATTTAGGCCCATAAGTTTTTTAATCTTATTAAGACCTTAAAAGAACTTTTTAATCTCTTAAAAAATTTTTTAATATAAATTTTTTAACTACTTTAAATAAAAAAGTCCATTACGTAGGCGTAATGGACTAAATAGCATTTATTCCACACTTCCCTACGCTAGTATTACCTAGTTCAGGTTATGAGGGTCGGGATTAACATCCTCTCTCAGCCTCCTTGGGCTCCCCTAGTGTTCCAATGATTATATATTCACTTGTGTATACTTATAATATCATAAAAGGGACTATTAAACAATCAATTTGTTAAATTCTCTGGTTCTTTCTACCACATCTTCTGCTCCAAAGACTTCGCTACCTGCCACTAAAAGGTCAGCTCCAGCCTCCACCAGCTCTTTGGCGTTTGAAAGCTTTATGCCCCCATCTACTTCCAGGATGACACCTGGATTTTCCCTATCTATCAGGTCTCTGGTTGCCCTGATCTTATCCAGCATGGCTGGTATAAAGGATTGTCCACCGAAGCCTGGATTTACACTCATAATTAGGATTAAATCTATGTCCTTGATGATATATTCTAAAACATCTATGGGGGTGGCAGGATTTAAGGAGACACCAGCCTTTACCCCATGGGACTTAATCTCCTGTATAGTCCTATGCAGGTGGAGGCTGGCCTCCTGGTGGACTGTTATTATATCAGCACCAGCCTGGACGAAATCCTTAATATACCTTTCAGGCTTTTCTATCATCAGGTGAACATCAAAGATTAGGTCGGTAACCTTCCTTAAACTCTTTATAACAGGTATCCCAAAGGATATGTTGGGTACAAAATTTCCATCCATTACATCTAGGTGCAGAAATTCCGCCCCTCCAACTTTAATCTTCTCTATCTCCTCTTTCAAGTTGGCAAAATCTGCCGACAAGAGGGATGGTGCAAGCTTAGCCATTTAATACCTCCTAATATTTCTTACTTCATCTAGTAAAAGCAAATAGTTCTCATATCTTTCCTTATCTATTATACCTTCTTCTACCCTATCCTTAACAGCACAATTAGGTTCCTTATGGTGTAAGCAGCTTAGGAATCTACAATCTCCTCCGTGCTTATGAATCTCCCTAAAGTAATTCCTTACCTGGCTTTCATCTTCAATAAAATCTAAGTTTAAGGAGCTAAAGCCGGGAGTATCTAGGATATAACTATCTTCGTCCAGCTCCAATAATTCTATATGCCTAGTAGTATGCCTACCCCTTTTAGTCTTTGAGCTTACCCTGCCTGTGGCCAGGTTGAACCTACTATCTATGGTATTTAATAGGGTAGACTTACCTACTCCCGATGGGCCGGCCAGGACGCTTATATTATTCTTAAGGCTATACCTTAACTCCTCTATGCCTATCCCTAACTTACAGCTGGTCAAGATGACCCTGTAACCAGCCCTCCTGTAGATGTCAGCATAATACTCCGCCTTCTTCTTGTCCAAGTCATATTTGTTTAGGCAGATAATCACATCTAGGCCTTCATATTCGGCCATTAAGAGGAACTTATCCAATAGCCAGCTGTTGATCTTAGGATCCTTAATACTCATAACCACTATGGCTTGAGTCACATTGGCCACAGGGGGGCGTAGGAGTTGAGTCTTCCTCTCCTCAATATCTACTATATAGCCTGTGCCATCCTCTTGGCTGACCCTAATCTTTACCCTATCGCCCACCAGGGGGGTGATTTCTTCATCCCTAAAGACCCCCCTAGCCCTGCTTTCAATAATACCCTCTTTAGTTTTTACATAGTAAAATCCGCCAATACCTTTAACTATTATACCTTCTAACATACCTCACCCTTACTCCGTTATTGTTTGTGAAAATTGATAGATATCATCAAAGTATATATCAAACTCAGTACCTACGGTACCCCTTAATTCCAACACTACTTCCCCACCACTATATTTATGTGTCTCCTTATAGATCTGTGCCTGTACTCCATTTTGCCTTCTAATGATTTTAATCTCCGTCTCTTCCCTATCGCTGAAGGGAGTTAATCTTAGGATTATAGAGCCTTCCCTTGGCCCATAAGTTGTCTCATCAGCTGGTCCACCTATAGGTTCATCTATAGGCTCATCAGCAGGTTCTTCCACCTGTGCTGGACCTAGGCTGACGTATATATCTACAGCTGTATTGGCTTCCAGTTCAGTTCCTGCTTCATAGGACTGCCAGAAGACCTGTCCCGCTGGGGCCTGGTCATGGTGTTCTTCAGTTACGCTACCTACTACTAGGCCTGCCCTTACAATTTCATTTTGAGCATCTATGGCCTTCTTGCCCACAAGATTTGGCATGGTGACCATCTTGATTTCCTCACCACGGCTTATTACCAGGTGAACCATGGAATCAGCTGCTATATAGGAAAAGGCTTCAGGCTCCTGCCTCATAACCACATTATTAGGAGTAACATCAGAATACTCATACTTTCTCTGTCCAACCCTTAAGCCTGCCTCCAATAGGGCCTGCACTGCATCTTCATAAGTCATATTGACTACTGAAGGTACCCTCACCATATCTTGCCCTTCGCTGATTGTAACATCAATGATAAAGCCTTCCTTCACCTTTGAATTCTGCTTGACACTTTGCCAGATTACTAGGCCTGGATCGAATTCAGCACTTGCGGCAGTACCCTTCACATTTAGCCCTAGGCCTAATTCTTCTAGGGTCTGTCTAGCTTCCCTTTCCGTCATACCTATAAGGTTAGGAACGATGACTTCCGCCACATCGAAATAGTCATTCAGCTTCAACCAGCCGGCAAAGACTATGGTTACTACTAAGAAGGCTAGCAAAATGGCTAAGAGAATCATTTTAGTTTCGCCCTTATTCTTCTTCCTCTTTCTTCCTTTAGTTTTTCCTCTAGTAGACATATCATCAACATCCTCTTCTTTAACTATTGATATCATCCTAGTGGCTTGTTCTTCTGTATCTTCATGGGCAAAGATTGCCGTATCTTCATTATTTTTTATCATCCTCAAATCCCTTAGAAGGGAGTCGGCACTGTCGTATCTATCCCCTTGCCTCTTCTGAACACACTTCATGATTATGGCATTTAAACCCCTTGGAATTGAGTTATCCAACTCAATGGGAGGGACTATATCCTCTTGAACGTGTTTTAAGGCAATGGATATAGGACTTTCACCATCGTAGGGTAGCCTACCCGTAACCATTTCGTACATAACTATCCCTAGGGAATAGATGTCGGATTTTTCGTCTGTATATCCACCCCTGGCCTGTTCTGGAGAGAAATAGTGAACTGAGCCTAATACATTAGAAGTAGTCGTTAAGGTGGAAGAGCTAGCAGCCCTGGCTATACCAAAATCCGTAACCTTAATCCTATTCTCCTGATTTATCATAATATTTTGTGATTTAATATCCCTATGTACTATATGGTTATTATGGGCGTGCCTTAAGGCTTCAGCAATTTGGATGGAATATTCTATAACTTCATCATAGCTTAGTTTTCCCCTTTCCCTGATCAATTCCTTCAGGGTCTTACCCTGTATATATTCCATTACTATATAATGAATCTGCTTGTTGTCCATTTCTTCAACGCCCACGTCATAGATATTCATTATGTTAGGGTGTGAAAGACTAGCAGCAGCTTGTGATTCCCTCTTAAATTTCCTAATAAAGTCTTCATCCTCTAGGAATTCATTTCTTAGGATCTTTATGGCTACATATCGATTTAACAGATGGCATTTGGCCTTATAGACAATGGCCATACCTCCGCCGCCTATCTGCTCTAGAATCTCGTATCGACCGCCTAGAATCTTTCCTATCAATCCTGTCACCTCATTTACTAAAATTTAATCACTATTAAAGTGATATTGTCTAAGCCACCATTTTCCTTTGCCAGACCTACTAACTGCTCACAGGCTTGATTTATATCATCTACTGACTTGACTACATCAATAATAGCATCTTCCTTTACCATGTTGGATAAACCATCACTGCAGATGATTAAACTATCTCCCTTTTTATATTTGTAGGACTGTATATCCAGTTCAATATCTATGCTTGTCCCCAGGGCCTTAGTTATTACATTCCGCTGGGGATGTTCTAAGGCCTCCTCCTTAGTTATACTGCCATTTTTAATCAGTTCATTTACTAAGGAATCATCTTCAGTAATCTGCCTTATCCCCTTATTATCTATATAATAAGCTCTACTATCCCCAATGTGGCCTATATAGATTTCATCCTTGAAGAGGTATGCCATAGTCAGGGTAGTTCCCATACCTGAATACTTTGGTTCATTTAAAGCTTGGAAATAGATCCTTTTATTCGCTTCCTTAAAGGATTCCTCTATGGTCTTAATAACATCCTTTTCATGGCGGATCCTCTCCCTATTTTGAAGGAAAATATCCTTAATAGTCTCTACAGCTATACTGCTGGCTATTTCACCAGCCTTATGGCCTCCCATGCCATCTGCTACGATGAAAAGGGGAAAATCCTCCATATTAGACACAAATAAGGAATCTTGGTTATTTTCCCGTAATAATCCTATGTCTGTTAAGCCACATGCTATCATTATATCACCCCGATTAAAAATTACTTCTTAGCTAGATAATCCCTTCTTAATTGCCCACAGGATGCGCTTATGTCACTTCCCTTTTCCTTCCTAATGGTGACCTGAATATTTCTCTTGTTCAATTGCCTTTTAAAGCTTTCAATCCTGCTGGTAGTAGGTCGATTCCTATCATATTCCTTAATGGGGTTTAAGGGAATTAGATTTATATGTGCATTTAAGCCCTTTAAAAGCCTTGCCAGCTCCTCCGCATCCTCTACCCTATCATTAACCCCTTCAATTAGGGTATACTCAAAGGTAATCCTCCTCCTTGTAGTCCTTTCATAGAACCTACAAGCCTCCATAAGTTCCTGTATTCCATATCTTTTAGTAATGGGCATCATTTCCATCCTTATATGGTCAAAGGGAGAATGCAGCGATATAGATAAGGTTATGGGTATATTTTCCTTGGCCAAATCATAAATCCTAGGAACAATACCGCAGGTTGAGAGGGTGATATTCCTGAAACTTATATTATGTCCCTTAGGATGGTGTATGATATCTAAAAACTTTAAAGTATTATCATAGTTGTCTAAGGGTTCACCACTTCCCATCAATACTATATTGCTAATCCTATTATCTATATCCTTTTCTATTAGGTATATTTGATTTAGCATCTCACTTGGAGTTAAATTTCTAATCCGGCCTTCCTTGGTGGATGCACAGAAGCTGCATCCCATGCTGCATCCTACCTGGGTAGATATGCAGACGGTCAAGCCATGATTATGCTCCATCAAGACGCTTTCAATAATATTGTCATCTTCCAATAGGAATAGGTATTTCTTAGTGTTATCTAGCTGGGAGTCGAACCTCTTTAAAAGCCTAACTTCATTAACCCTTCCAACTTCCTTTAACCTATCCCTTAATTGAAGTGGTAATAGCTTTATATCATCTAAAGTTAGGCCCATATTTCTATTAAAATAGGAAAATAGCTGTTCTCCCCTAAAGGCCTTTTCCCCAAAGGAGACCATTAATTCCTTCATTTCATCATAAGATAAGCTATTAAGCTCAATCTTGTCCAAATGACCACCTCTAATCCTTCTCTAAACATTATACAAGATTATTATAGAATATTCTATCTTTCTTTAACCATTTTAGCAATAAAAAAGCCATCTGTCCCGTGGATATGGGGGTATAGTTGGATGTAGCCTTCATTTAAAGTATTTAAGTTTTCCTTACCTTTAATCATATCACTAATATCCAGCAGCTTAAACTCTGGATTTTCCCTAAGGAATCTATTAATAAGGTCTATATTTTCCTTCCTTTCAATGGTACAGGTGCTGTATAATAGGACCCCTCCTGCCTTTACATAGCTTTTAACCACATTAATTATATCATATTGCAGCTTACTTAAGTCTTTAATGTCCTCTAAAGTTCGATTCCATTTGATTTCAGGCTTCCTCCTAATAAGTCCTAAGCCAGAGCAAGGAGCATCTAAAAGGACGTAGTCTACTTTACCAACTAGCCTTTCATCCAACTTTAATGCATCGTAACTCTCCACATCTATTATATCTATCTTTAGCCTTCTAGCATTTTCCTCAATTAACTTAAGCTTATGCTGGAAGATATCCCTACATATGATCCTGCCCCTATTATTCATATACTGGGCCAGATGAGTGGCCTTACCTCCTGGGGCGCTGCAGGCATCAAGGACCAGGGACCCCTCCCTAGGATCCATAATTTGAGCAACCAACATACTACTTTCATCCTGGATGGTAAATAGGCCTTTCTTAAATTCATCCAGTTCAGTTATATTGTGGGCCTCTTCAATAATCAAACAGTCTAAGGCATACCTTCCTTCTTTGATCCTTAGTCCCTTAGCTTCAAGCCTTTCCTTAAGGTCTTCCTTACTAATAAGTAGGGTATTTACCCTAATATTTAAGGAAGGGGTTTGGTTGTTGGCCTTACAAAGCCCTTCCGTAAATTCCAGGCCATGTTCTTCCACCCATCTTTCAACCAGCCATCTGGGGTGAGAATACCTAATGGAAAGATATTCTATTGGGTCCTTTGTGTCAACCCTAGTAAACTTATCTAAATCCCTGCTAACGGACCTAAGAACACCGTTTACATAGCCTACAGTAGCCTTGTGGCCATGTTTTTTTGCCAGCTTAACCGATTCGTTAACGGCGGCACTATTAGGTATCTTATCCATAAATAGGATTTGATATATACCTAGCCTTAAGATTTCCAAGATCTTTGGATGGATTTTTTTTAGTTTAATCTTGGAAGCCTTGGAAATTATATGGTCTATGTAGAGTTTATTTTCCAAAACCCCATATACCAACTCCCTAACTAAGCCCTGGTCTCTAGGATCCAACTTAGTCAACCTATTTAATTGTATATTGGAATAGGCCTTATCCCTATTTATATCCAGTAAAGTCTTTAATGCGATTTCCCTCGGATTCATATCAACACCTCTTATAAATAAGGGATTAGAGGAGGTCCCCCTAATCCCTTCTTCTACTTGTTAATGCTAATAATCTTAACAGCTCTGCTATGGCTGTTATAGTTGCAGCCACATAGGTAAAGGCTGCTGCAGATAACATATCCTTTGCCGGCTTGATACTTTCACGCGGCGATATACCAGCTTCCAGCTGAGCTAAAGCCCTCCTACTGGCATTTAACTCCACTGGTAAGGTTATTACTTGGAATATAACTACTCCTAAGAACAAGGCTATCCCTACTTCAATAAAGAAGGGGCTAATAATAAAGCCAAGGAAGATAAAAATCCATACGAATCTGGAACCAAAGTTTACTATAGGAGCCAGGTTATTCCTTAAGACCAGCGGAAAATACCCATCGGCATGCTGAAGGGCATGGCCCACCTCATGGGCTGCAACGCTCATGGAAGCGATACTTGAGCCATTATAAATATGCCTGGACAATCTAACTACCCTTGACCTAGGATCATAATGGTCCGTAAGCTGCCCTGGCACCTGCTCTATCCTCACATCGTATAGGCCATTCCTATCTAAAATCATCCTAGCCACTTCATAGCCACTTAAGCCAGTGCCACTGTTGATCCTAGAATATCTATTGTAGGCCCCCTTAACCTTAGCCTGGGCCCAAAGGGCTAACAACATAGCCGGTAGTACATAGATAAACCAAGTGCTGTCTAAATAACCATAAGGCATTCCATACATCCACATCACCTCATATCTATTTTAACACAATACCTTCCTCTATACTATTTCCAGCTAAATATTCCCTGACCTTCATGGGCCTTTTATTTGGAAACTGTAATTCTTCTATTACTAAGACCTTATCCTTAGTATTTACATATACTCCATCCTTAGTAACCCTAATAATTTTTCCAGCCTCACCCTTAGAATCCTCATCACTAATTGCCACCCTATGGATTTTAAGCTGTGAGTCTTCATAAAAGGTGAAAGTACCCGGCCAGGGTTTTAAACCCCTAACTAGGTTAAAAATCTCCCTAGCTGACATATTCCAATCTATTTTACCCCTATCCTTATGGAGCATAGGTGCATAGCTAGCCTCCTCATGATCTTGAGGAGTATATTTAGCCTTATTTTCCTTAATATCCAACAGGGTAGATACTAGAAGGTCAGCACCTAGTTGTGATAATTTATCGTGGATACTGATGGCATCGTCCTCATCTAAAATAGTTACTTTAGCCTTGCTTATCATGTCTCCAGAATCAAGGCCTTCTTCCATCTTCATAATGGTGACGCCCGTCTCTTCCTCCCCGTTGATAATGGCCCAGTTAATTGGGGCAGCTCCCCTGTATTTTGGTAGTAGTGATGCGTGGACGTTTATACATTCAAATTTTGGTATGTCTAATACTTCCCTTCTTAAAATTTGCCCATAGGCCACAACTACAAGGAAGTCTGGCTTTATCACCTTCAATCTCTCAATAGATTCTTGGCTATTGATGTTATCTGGTTGGTAGACCTCTAGGCCCAGCTCTAGGGCCTTTTCCTTGACAGGGGTAAATTGAACCTTCTTACCCCTGCCCCTAGGCCTATCCTTCTGAGTTATAACTAGAGATATGTTAAATCCCTTTTCATGAAGTTTTTCCAAGCTTGGTACAGCAAAAGCTGGAGTACCTGCAAAAACTATATTCATCCTAACTACTCCTCTTCTATTTCTTCATCTTCTGCAGTAATATCAACATATTCGATGACCTTATCCGTATACAGGATACCATCTAGGTGATCCACCTCATGGCAGATGGCCGTTGCCAAAAGGCCTGTTCCCTCAAGGATAATCTCCTCTCCCTCTTCATTAAGGTATTTCACCTTAACCCTTTCAGGCCTTTCTACAGTTCCTGCCTTATTGGGAATGGATAAGCAACCTTCAATTTCTATCCTTGAACCCTCTACCTCTATGATTTCAGGGTTAATCATCTTAATAGGTCCTTCTCCCACATCTATTACAACAACACGCCTTAAGATGCCAATCTGTGGTGCTGCCAGGCCTACACCATCAGCATCATTCATAGTTTCCACCATATCATCTAGAAGGGTCTTTATCCTTTCGTTTATTTCTTCCACTGGCCTGGACTTCTTCCTTAGAATCGGGTCTCCCTCTAATCTAATCCTTCTTAGCGCCATAATCTTCCTCCTATAAAATAGTGCTTGGGTTAATATCTATACTGATCTTAACCGTATCTAGATTTAAATTATTCTCATTCTTTATATATACCCTGTAAAGCAGGTCTTTCAACATACTCTTATACTTATCCTCAAGCTTTAATATAATCTGATACCTATAATTCTTCTTAATCCTTTCTAGGGGTGCAGGATAGGGACCCATGATATAGTCACCATAGTCCTTACCATAAATAGCCTTAATTTCCTTCCCAATAATATTATACAATTCCTTGGAAATATTATAAACCCTATTATAATCTTCCCCATAAACCAGTATATTAACTAAATCTATAAAGGGGGGATATAGGAATTCCTTCCTTAAGTTAATTTCCGTCATGAAAAAACTTAAATAATCCTGCTCCTTGGCATGGACTATGCTGTAGTGGTCTGGGCTATATGTCTGAAGGACTACCCTCCCCTCCTCCTCTCCCCTTCCTGCCCTACCAGCCACCTGGGTTACCAGCTGAAAGGTCTTTTCAGGGGATGAATAGTCAGGTAGGTTAAGGCTAGTGTCGGCAGTAATGATACCTACCAGGACCACATCCTCAAAGTCCAAACCCTTGGAAATCATCTGGGTCCCTATAAGTATATCCACCTTCTTATTCTTCATATCCTCCAGAATCCTTTCATAGCTACCCTTCCTGCTGGTAGTATCCCCATCCATCCGCCTAATCCTCGCATGGGGGAAAAGTTCCCTAACCATCTCCTCCACCTTTTCAGTACCTATGCCAAAGTATTTAATATAGCTACTGCCGCATTGTGGACAGATCCTAGGAAGCTGGACCGTTACCCCACAATAGTTACACCTCAGCCTGTTGACCTTTTTGTAGTAGGTCATGGAGATGTCGCAGTTTTGACATTTAACCACATAGCCACATTTTCTGCAGGATACGAAGGTGGAAAAGCCCCTCCTGTTTAAAAAGAGGATGATCTGCTTATTATTTTCCAAGGCCTCCTTCATCTTAGCCTGCAATAGGAAGCTGAAGATGGACCTGTTGCCAACCTCCAACTCCTTCCTCATATCCACCAGGTCTACTTTAGGCATGACCTGCCTATTGGCCCTATACTTAAGCTCCAGTAGGATATACTCCTTCTTTAAAGCCCTATAATAGCTTTCTATTGAAGGGGTAGCTGAGCCTAGGACTAAAAAGGCCTTTTCCAACTCTACCCTCTTGGCGGCCACATCTATGGTATTGTACTTTGGATTCTGGGAGGATTTATATGTAGATTCATGCTCCTCATCGATAACAATCAGGCCTAGATTCTTAAAGGGGGCGAAGACTGCTGACCTGGCCCCGATGGCAATCTTTACCCTACCCTGCTTTATCCTCCTCCACTGGTCAAACCTCTCCCCCTGGGAGAGCCTGCTGTGAAGGATGGCCACCTTGTCCCCGAACCTTCCCACAAACCGGTCTATAGTCTGTGGTGTTAGGGAGATCTCCGGTACTAAGATGATGGAATCCTTCCCCCTCTTTAGCATCTCCTCCACCAGCTGTAGATAGACTTCAGTCTTACCACTGCCGGTAACCCCATGGAGGAGGAATTTATTACCATCGGCTAGTCCATCTACAGAGGACATAATCCGGCCAAAGACCCTCTCCTGCTGCCCATTTAAAATATACTTATTATACCTGGGGATGGCCTTTTTTATAGGGTCCCTATATACCTCCTTATAAAAAAAATTAAGGACTTCCTTCTCCTCCAAGGCCTTAAGGGTGGATAGGCTGGTATTTAACTCCTTAAGGAGGGAATTTATAGACATTTCCCCTTTTTCCCATAAAAAATTGGCGATTTCCAACTGCTTCCTTGCCCTATTGCCAATTATAGAATAAATCTCCTCCAAGCTTAAATCCTTCCTTAAGACTACCCACCTTTCCTTCTTCCTTTTAATGCTGGTAACCACATCTATGATGATCTCGATAACTTCCCTTTCTTCCAAGTCATTTAGATAGCTATTTATATTGCTAATCCTTAAATCCCTCTTTAAATCAGAAAGTTTGACGGCTCCCTGCTCCCTTAAGTAGGAAATTATCATCTCCTCCTCATTATTTAAAGGGGTGTAATGTGAATCTATTAAATCTACAAAGCTATTTACCTCCTTATAGTCCCCCGGGGGCAGTAGGGGTTTAAGGGCCTCCATCAGGGTACAGATATACTCCTCCTTCATCCAGTAGGCCAATTGGATTAACTCCTTGGAGATTATAGGCTTATCGTCTAAAATATCCAGAATGCTTTTTAAGGAATAGGCTCCCTTAAATTCATCCTCTATGGCTAGGAGTAGTCCTACTATGGGCTTGTTTCCCTTGCCGAAGGGAACCACCACCCTCATCCCCTCCTTAGCCAGGGGGATGAATTCCCCCTCTATCTTGTAGATAAATAACCTATCCAATTGTGAAGCATAGCTATCTATCAATATCTTGCCGTACTTAACAGTCAACTATTACACCCCTTAAGTAAAATGCGAAATTAGCATTTTACCATAATTTCGCATTTTTTTACACCAAAGTATTTATTTAAAGTAAAGAGTTAAACATATATTTAAACATATATTTAAAGTAGACATTTAAAATAGATAATTCAAGTATATATTTAAAGGATTTATTTACTAATATATATTAATAAGGTCTTTATAGACCTTTTTCTTCAATTAAATCCCTAGCCTTATCTAATATCAGGCTAGCCACTCCCCTCTTATCCATCCTAGGATAGGCCTTTTCTTCCCTTTCATCGATGATGGTAACTATGTTAGTATCGGACTTAAAGCCAGCCCCTTCCTGGGTTACATCGTTGGCCACTATAAAGTCAAAGTTCTTCTTCCTTAACTTTTCCCTGGCATAGTCCACCAGATTGTCCGTTTCAGCTGCAAAGCCAATTACTATCTGCCTATCCTTCCTATTGCCATAGTAGTGGGCAATGTCAGGATTTCTAACTAGTCTAATGTTTAACTCATCCTTACCATCATCTTTTTTCTTAATCTTAGTTTCACTCATAGCTTCAGGCCTATAGTCTGCAGGGGCTGCGGCCTTAATGAGGATATCACAGGAGGCAAAATAATCTCCCACTGCCTTAAACATCTCCACAGTAGTATTTACCCTTACAAATTCCACCCCCCTAGGAGGTTCTAAAGCTGTAGGGCCTGATATCAACACTACCCTGGCCCCCCTAGCATAGGCTTCCCTAGCTAGGAGATAGCCCATCTTACCGCTGGAATGGTTGGTAATATACCTAACTGGGTCAATAGCTTCAATAGTAGGCCCAGCAGTAATTACTACCCGCTTACCAGCCAGGTCCTTCTCCTTAAAGGCATCTATTACATACTCTACTATATCAGCCGGCTCTGCCATCCTGCCCTGGCCGTAGTCACCACAGGCTAGCATACCAGAACCTGGTGATACAAATTCATAGCCCAACTTCTTTAACTTTAACATATTCTCCTGAAATATGGGATTAGTATACATGCCTGTATTCATAGCTGGGGCAAAGACGATCTTGGCCCGGCTGGCCATGATGGTTGTAGTCAATAGGTCATCAGCCAAGCCGTTGGCAATCTTACCTATAGTATTTGCAGTAGCAGGTGCCACCAAGATCATATCCGCCTTCTTAGCTAGGGAAATATGTTCCACATCCCACTTTACTATCTTATCAAACATGCCTAGATGGACCGGATTATTGGATAGGGTTTGAAAGGTAAGTGGATTTACAAACTCCGTAGCTGACTTGGTCATAATGACATCCACATTTGCATTTTGTTTTTTCAACCTACTAACTAAATCTGCAGCCTTGTAGGCTGCAATTCCTCCTGTCACACCTACAATGATGGTCTTATCCTTTAACATCTCTTCACCTACTTAATACTATCTATATTAGGATTTTGGAACTTTACTTTACCAGCCACTATCTCCTCAATGGCTATTGTAACAGCCTTTTTAGATTCTGTTTCTATTAAGGGTTCAGCTCCTTCTATTAATTGACGTGCCCTCTTGGCAGTAACCATAACCAGGGCATACCTACTATCCCCTTCACTCATAACATGATCAAAAGATGGATTTAACATTAATCTTCCTCCTTCTTCATAACCTTTTTCTTTATATCGCTGTGTCTTTTTACCCTGAGTTTTTCAGCCTTTATTATATGCTCTATATCCTTGACTGCATCCTCAACCTTATCGTTGACCACAAAGTAGTCGTATTCACCAACGAAATCCAATTCCTCAAAGGCATTTTTTAACCTTAATTCAATATCCTCTTCCGTTTCAGTACCTCTTTTAATTATCCTATTCTTTAATTCATCCATGGTAGGAGGTAGCAGGAAGACGAAAACCACATTCTTGTAGTTTTTCTTAATCTGAAGTGCACCCTGCACATCTATTTCTAAAAGAACTATCTCTCCCTTTTCAATTTCTTTTAGGACGAAATCCTTGGGCGTTCCATAATAATTATTATGGACGAAGGCATACTCTAAGAATTCGCCTCTTTCAGCCCTCTTCATAAATTCCTCTTCCTCTAGGAAGAAATAATTAACTCCGTCCTTTTCACCAGGCCTTGGTTTCCTGGTAGTTGCAGAAATTGAAAATACAATATCCTTATTTCTCTCTAATAAAGCTTGACTAACTGTACCCTTACCTGATCCAGATGGACCTGATATGACTAATAAAAAACCCTTTGACAATCTAAGCCACCAACCTTCTTATATATTATTCTTCATCTATATCCTTATTTTCTTTCGTATTTAATCGATTTCCAATAGTTTCTGGTTGAACAGCAGTTAATATGACATGTTCGCTATCTGTAATAATTACAGCCCTGGTCTTCCTTCCGTAGGTAGCATCTATAAGCAAACCCTTTTCCCGGCTGTCTTGAATGAGTCGCTTAATAGGGGCTGACTCAGGGCTAACAATGGCTATGATCCTATTGGCAGAAACCATATTACCAAAGCCAATATTGATTAATCTTATCATATTAACCTCCCTTTACTCAATATTTTGTATCTGTTCCCTGATCTTCTCCACTTCCGCCTTTAAGTCAACTACATACTTTGAAATCTCCATATCATTAGCCTTAGAACCTATGGTGTTAATCTCCCTGTTGAATTCTTGTACAAGGAAATCCAACTTCCTTCCTACAGGATTATCCTCCTCTAGGATGCTTTTAAACTGCTTTATATGGCTTCTAAGCCTTACTATTTCCTCATCTATACTACATTTATCTGCAAATATTGCCACTTCAATACTTAAGCGGTCTTCATCAATTTCTAGGCTATCATCTAAAAGCTCGCTGATCCTTTCCCTTAATTTATCCCTATATTCCTCAACAACTAGGGGAGCCCTTTCATCTACCAGCTCTAGCATATCCTGAATTAAATCTAGTTTCAATAGCAGGTCCTCCTTCAGCTCCTGGCCTTCTTTAAGCCTCATCTGAAGAATATTTTCAATGGCCATATCTAGAGCATTCATCAGACATTCCTCTAACAGATCCTCATCCAGCTCCCTTCTTTCCGTCCTAACTATTTCATCCATAGTTAGGATGTCATCGAGTTTGATTTCTTCCTCCAGCTTAAGATTCTTAACTAAGTCCTCTAAGGCTTCTTTATATGACAAAGCAAGGGGTATATCCACCTTTACGTCTATGGCAGATTCCTTTATGTACTCCAGATTAATATATATATCTATCTTGCCCCTCTTTAAGCTTTCCTTAACCCTCTTCTTTATGGTATCTTCTAAATAGGAAATATGGCGGGGTAATTTAACTAATACGTCACCATATCTATGGTTTACTGACTTAATCTCCACCGTAAACCTGTAGAGTTCATTCTCATATTCCCCTTTGCCATAACCGGTCATGCTCCTTATCAAACTATCCACCTCTTCTTGCGTATTAAGCTATCTACTTAAAGTATTAAGCACTACTTGCATATTAAGTTATTATTATACACTGGATTTACATATTTTTCTATAATTTATTACAAATTCTTAATATATTATAACATAAATTGAATTAACTTTATAATTAAATCGGGAAGTGATATACTCATAGTATTCAGTTTATTGGAGGGATAGTATGTCATTCGATGGAATAGTAACTAGAGCAGTTGTAGATGAACTTAAGTCTGCCCTAGTGGGTGGTAGAATAGATAAGGTATACCAGCAGGAAAAGGATGAAATCCAAATTCAAATATATAATAAGGGTAAAAATCATCGTCTTTTAATCTCAGCAAGTAGCAACAACCCAAGAATCTACCTAACACAGTATTCTAAAAAGAATCCGGAAAGTCCACCAGTCTTTTGTATGTTTTTACGAAAGCACTTAATAGGAGGTATCATCCTCAATGTAGAACAATACCTTATGGATAGAATAGTAGTTATAGATCTTTCTTCCCTAGATGAACTGGGCCTTCCTATAGAAAAGAGGCTGCTAGTAGAGATCATGGGCAAGCACAGCAATATCATCCTTATAAATAAGGAAAACGGCAAGATCCTTGACTCCATCAAGAGGGTCCATGAGGATATGAGTAGGATCAGGCAAATCCTACCAGCTATTAAGTATCAATATCCACCTAGCCAGGATAAGAGAAACCCCCTTGAAACGGATAGGGAAGAATTTTTTAACCTACTTAGTAAGGACAAGGCCGGCATTCAAATCTATAAATTCATCTACTTTAATTATATGGGTTTAAGTCCCTTGGTGAGCAAGGAAATCTGCTTCAGGGCCAATATAGATATAGATAGGTCCCTAGGAAGCCTAAATGATGAAGAAAAGGAAGAGCTATATGTAGCCTTTAGTGGAATTGTTAAAGACCTTAAAAATAATAATTACAAGCCCCTATCTGTCTATGATAAGGAGGAAACTATGGTGGCCTTCTATTCCCTAGATCTTGAGATGTATAATTCCTATGATAAGAAGTATGAAGACTCCATATCTAGGGTTTTAGACAACTACTATAGGAAGAAGGATATAGAGGATAGGATAAGGCAAAAATCCCAAGCCATCAGGAAGGCCATCCAGGCAAGATTAGAAAGGACTAAGAATAAACTTGCTAAGCAGAAGGAAGAATTATTAGACAGCCAAAGCCGGGAGAAATATAAGATTTATGCTGACCTAATCTCAGCTAACATCTATCGCATCCCTAAGGGGGCTGACCAGGTAGAGTTGGAAAACTTCTATGATGAAAATATGACAATCCTTACGGTACCCCTAGATCCTAAGTTGACAGCAGCCCAAAATGCCCAAAGGTATTATAAGAGGTTTTCAAAACTGAAAACAGCGGAGAAGTTGCTGCTAGACCAGATACCGGAAACGGAAGAGGAAGTCCTCTATTTTGAGAATATCCTCTTTAGCCTTGAAAATGTGGAGGAGATCCAGGAGCTAGATGAAATTAGGGAAGAACTTATTAAGGAAGGCTATATAAAGGATACAAGCAGGAGCAGGAAGAAGCGTAAAGACCAGGAAGCACCTTCCAAGCCCTACCACTATATTTCCTCAGATGGCTTTAGCATCCTAGTAGGTAAGAATAACCGTCAAAATGAGCAGCTGACCCTAAGGACAGCCCGAAAGGAAGATATCTGGCTCCACGTTAAGGGTATGCCAGGAAGCCATGTTATTATCAGGAGGGAAAATAAGGAGGTTCCAGAGTCCACCCTCATGGAGGCTGCAGTCTTGGCTGCCTACTACAGCAAGGGAAAAAACAGCAGCCTGGTAGATGTAGATTATACTGAGAAGAAAAACGTAAGAAAGCCTAATAAGGCGAAGCCAGGGATGGTAATCTATGAAAACTACAACACCATTACCGTTAAGCCAGATAGGGGTATAGTCAATAAATTAGAATTAGTTGAGTCCTAAAGAAAAATCCCAGTTCTTTTTAAAGACTGGGATTTTCTTAATACTACTTTATCACTAATTTTAAAGATTAGCTTGTAATTATCATTTTACAAGCTATTACTTTATAAGCTTTGCTTTATAAACTATTACTTTATAGACTATTATTCAATATATGACTTTTTACAAATTACCTTTTAACTGAAATTCTCTCCTTAATAAGTACCTGGTCTTGCCCGTCCGTCTCCTTAAAGTTTACGTCTATAATCTCCAATTTGGAAGTAGGCACGTTTTTCCCTACATAATCAGCCCTAATGGGTAACTCCCTATGTCCCCTGTCAACTAGGACTGCCAATTGGACCCTGGCAGGCCTGCCGTGCTTAATAAGGGCATCTAGGGCTGCCCTGACAGTTCTACCAGTAAAGATTACATCATCTACTAAGACCACCTTCTTACCCGTCACATCATAGTTAAATTCCTCATTGATTACTGGTAGGTCCCCTAGTTCGGAAAGGTCGTCCCTATATAGGGTTATGTCCAGTTCATAAACTGGTACCTCTTCCCCTTCTATTTCATGGATCTTCTTCGCCAACCTCTGGGCAAAGGGGACTCCCCTAGTCCTTATGCCTACCAAGACTAAATCTTCAGTCCCCTTGTTTTTCTCTAAGATTTCATTGGCAATACGGGTTATGGACCTGTACATGGCCTTTTCATCTAATAATCTAGCTTTCGTCCTCATAATATCACCTATTTTTTATATTTTTGGATGAACTCCTTGAAAGCTAAGGGCAAATCCGTTTCAAACTCCATATATTCCTTAGTCCGGGGGTGTATAAAACCTAACTTTCTAGCATGTAGGAATTGTCCGTCGTATTTACGGTCTTCCTTCCTATTGCTATATACCGGATCCCCTACTATGGGATGGTTTATATGTTTAAAATGGACCCTGATCTGGTGGGTACGGCCGGTCTTTAAATTAGCCTGTACCAGGGTATATCCATCTAAGTAATCTAAGACCCTATAATAGGTTATGGCCCCCTTGCCATTCCTGGCATTTACCGCCATCCTCTTCCTATCCCTAGGGTCCCTACCTATGGGGGCATCGATTATCCCTTCTTCATTTTTAAGGACCCCATGGGTTATGGCCACATACTCCCTTAGGATTTCCCTATTCTTAAGCTGCTCCGAAAGGAACCTATGGCTGTTGTCATTTTTAGCCACCACCAAAAGGCCTGATGTATCCTTGTCCAACCTGTGGACTATGCCGGGCCTGATGATGCCGTTAATTGACGATAGGTTGTCGATATGATATAGTAAGGCGTTTACCAGTGTACCCCTGTAATTCCCTGGGGCAGGATGGACTACCATATCCTTAGGCTTGTTTACTATAACTATATCCTCATCCTCATAGTGGATATCCAAAGGAATATCTTCAGGAACTATTTCCAGCTTCTTAGGCTTAGGAATCTGAACCTTAATATAGTCCCCTTCCTTAACTAAGTACCTAGGCTTTTTAGTCTCCCCGTTGACTAGGACTAAGCCCTCCTTAATCAATTTTTGAATAAAGGATCTTGAAACTTCATTTAGCTGAACTGCTAAATAGACATCTAGCCGCTCATCATCTTCCTCATCTACAAATAATTCAATTAAATCCATTCATATCACCAATTTCTATCTTATCAAATAGGACTAAATAGACAATAAAAATAGTGCTGATGACTACACAGATATCAGCAATATTAAAAACAGGAAAGTCGTATCTATTAATCAGCCTGACACTGATGAAATCTACTACATAACCCAACCTGACCCTATCTATAAGATTTCCAATGGCTCCAGCAATTAAGAGGGCAAAGGAGATCTTAGTTACCTTGTTCATCTGATGATAATATCTGATTAGGTAGAGGGTAATAATTAAAACTACTGCTATGGTGATAATTAGGAAGAGGGTTCTCTTGCCCTGTAGGATACCAAAGGCCGCCCCCCTATTTTCCACGTAAGTAAATTGTAATAAGTTTTCTATAATTACTACCGGCTTTTGTCCCTTAAGGTACTTAACGGCTGCATACTTGCTAATTTGGTCTAGGAATATAAATAAAGCTGCAATGATAAAAACCAATTTCCTCCTCCTTCATAAATAAAGAGGCAATTAAGCCCCTAAATTTTCTAGATCTTCAGATTCATCTTTCATTAGTTCTATTTTCTCTGATTCTTCTATTTGATTGTCTTCCTCCCTTTCCACGTCCCCTTCTGTATCTATAATCTGCTCATAAAATTCATTTAGAGAAAGTAAATGGGCCTCTATAAAGGATTGATACCTGGTTTTAAAGATGAAGATCTCCTTCTTTAGGTGTTCATATTCCCTCTGAAGATTTTCCACCTCTTTTCTAGCCTTTTCTATCAGCCTTTGTCCCTTTATTTCAGCCTCTTCTATTATATTTTCTGCCTTCTTCCTAGCCGAGCTAGTAACCTCATCGGCAGTGCTTTGAGCCACGATTAAGGTATCCTTGAGGGTTTCCTCCAAAGTTTTATATTGGCGGATCTGGTCAGCAAGTAAGTTGACCTTATCCTTAAGTTCAATATTTTCCTTATAGATATTTTCATAATCAATTAAAAGCTCATCTAAAAAACTATCCACATCCTTAGGGTCATATCCCCTGATAGCCTTCTTGAATTCCTTCTTCTGGATATCCAGTGGTGTAATCAATAGCATCACTCCATTTAAAGTAATATTCTAATAGTTGACCTATATCTACCCTTTTTACTGATACCATCGATGCTATGTAGAATAAATCTACCATAACCCCTTACTGAAACTACATCTCCTTCTGCTAACTCCCTAGCAGTCTTATCTATAGGCTCCCAGTTAAGCTTTACAAAGCCCCTTTTAATCAAGTCTAGGCTGTCCTTTCTAGATAGATTATAGGCTTCACTTATGGCCAAATCTATCCTTAAGGAAGTTAAAAAGCGGATTACTTCCTCATACTCCACCTCAGGAGCTTCTAGGTCCCTCGCCTTAACCCTTTCAGCCTTAATCCTCCTATTGCCCACCTTTTCAAGGTTATATAGAACGAATTCTCCAATTTCCTCTTTAAGGATTACATAGGTACGGTCCTGATGAACTAAAATATCTCCAACCTTCTCCCTCTTTATACCTAGATTTAATAAAGCTCCTAAAAAATCCTTATGGGACAGGCTCTCAAAGTCCCCTAGGAGCTTTATACAGGCTAGGTATTCATCTACCTCCTCTAATTCTAAATAATAGGGATAGATAATAATTATCCTTCTTTCGGCAGCATCGTAGCCACCATATTCTAAATACTTTAAATCATCAAATCGATTTAAGATGGATTTAGCCAAGTAGACCTCATAGGGGTCTAAAAAATCACTACACTGGATTAGGTGTTTATTTAGTACGATTTCTATCTTATCCAGTATCCTCCTCATCTTTACGACCTTCTCACCATCTTTTATATGGGAGGTATAAAAATCCTTATCAAGCCTCATAGTTAGAAGATTAGGTTGCGGACAAGATCTAAAATCAACCTTAAAAATAACATTGCCACAATAGGTGAGAAGTCGAACATTCCAGTGTTAATCCTTAATCTGGCTAATAACCCCCTAGCTGGAGCCAAAATAGGCTCCGTAAGTTCATAGACTATCCTTCCAAGGGGATTAGAATACATACTAAAATTTATAAAGGACATAATAATCCTTATAAAGATAAGTAGTTCAATAAGGTTGACAAACCTCCTAAAAGCCTCATAAAACAATACCATCTACCCAGTCTCCTATTCTAATTACCAGGGAAAAATCCCACTACTTTTTAGTTCTTCTTGTAATCCATCTATTTCCACATGATTTGGTGCAAGGATGAAGATATCCTTAGTTACCTTATTTATTTTACAATCTAATGCATAAAGGGCTCCATTAACGAAGTCGAAGATCTGCTTCTTCAAATCGTATTCCAATTGTTCAAAGTTGATTATAACTACCTTCCTAGTCTTTAAATCGTCTACCACATCAGGTGCTTCCTCGTAGCTCAAGGGTTCGTGAACTACTATTTTCATATTAGTATTAGTATGGATATTTACAATATTATTATTAATCTTTTTAGTCTTAGTTGTAGTAGTTACAGGAACCTCTAGTTCCTCTTCATGGTGTTGCTCCTCTTCATCTTCATCAAAATCATAATCATCGATACCGATAATATACTTAAACTTGTCCATAAAGTTACTCATAACCAAACCTCCTAATATTTTCTAGCTCCAAAGATGGCACTACCAACACGAATCATATTAGACCCTTCTTCAATGGCAATCTTGTAGTCGTTGGTCATTCCCATGGATAGATAATCCATAGTTAAATTCTCATACTTACGCTTACTGATATCCTCCTTTAACTTATACATGGTCCTAAAGATCTTCCTAAGAAGGGCTTCATCATCCGTATAGGGAGCTATGGTCATCAAGCCTCTTATACGGATATTTTCGTACTTAAGGACCTCTTCTATAAAGGGTAGAACTTCTTCCACCTTTAAGCCAAACTTGCTCTCCTCTTCAGCCACATTCACCTGGACTAGGGTATCGATTACCAGCTGACGCTGCCTAGCCCTTTTATCCAATTCCTTAACTAGGGATAGCCTATCTAAGGAATGGATAAGCTTAACCTTATCTATTATGTATTTAACCTTGTTGGTCTGTAAATGGCCTATAAGGTGGTAATTTACCCCCTCCCCTATGGCCTCAATTTTTTCCCTTAACTCTTGAACCCTGTTTTCTCCTATATCTGTAATCCCAAGCCCTATAGCCTCTTCTATAGTGGCCACATCCACAGTCTTTGTAACAGCCACAAGGGTTACATCATCCTCATTCCTGCCAGTTTTTATAAGTATATTTTTAATATCTTCATTAATCCTCTCAATATTTTCCCTTAAGATATTAACGACCTCCCACTAGTTTAATATTTCCCCTTCCTTAAACATCTGGGGATTTATGAGAATTTCATCATATAATGAAATGGTTCTTTCCTTTTCACCTGATTTATTTTTTATATATCTATTTTCATCCCCCCTGGAGATGAAAGTAAATTTTCCTTCTTCAGCTAATATTTCAATTGGCCTAAATCTAACGATGCCGTTAAATTCCTTTATATAGACCCCAGCTTGTCCATCTTTTTCAATTATGGCCCTGGTGGGGATTAAGAAGGCATCCTGCCTATGGGTTACAACTTCCACCTTGGGAAACCTCATATTGTAGTAGTCGTGTAGGTGGGAATCGAATTCCACCACTATAACTGCCTTATCTTTAGATTCATTGATGGCCACCACCTGGCCCCTTAGCTCCCTATCTATATCGGCAATTTTCACAAAAATTGAATCCTTGACTTCAAAGGAACTTATATTTTTTATATTATCAATCTTTATGGCCAAATACCAATTGAAGTTGTTGATTATCTTAAACTTCCTATTATCCGTATCCCCTTCAGCTTCTTCTAGCTTCTCAGGTATTTGAAGCCGTTCATAGGTATAGTTTTCAAAATCCTTGGGAATGTATACATTTTCATATCCATCTATTTCAAGGGAAAAGATTCCAGACCTATCGGCATAATAGCTTAAGCTGTTATCCTTAATCTCCTCCACAATCTCTTCCCTTCTAGCCCTTAATCTATCTAGACTCTGATTTAAAAGGCTGTCGTCTGCTGAAACCCTGGTCAATTTATCATCAGTAGCCTTTATCTTTTCCTTTAGGCCTTCTATCTGAGAGTAGTCCTTCTCCCTGATCATCCTCTGTAATTGATCTATTAATTCCTCCCTCTGAGACTGAAGATCTTCCACATCAGCTTGGAAAATTTGGGGGCCTTCATTTTTTGAACTTAGCTGTTCTATGGCCCTATCGATCTCTTCAAGCTCGTCCTTTAAACTACTTATATCCTTAACGATGTGAGCCTTGGCGATTTCATATCCTTGGGAAATCCTCTTCCCCTCTTCCAGCTCCTTATTAAAAGACCCATGGCCTACTAGCTCATAGACCCTTTCATCCTTTATTAGGATGGAATCCGCCACTATGGATATAACATATTCCCTTTCTTCAGCTAGGGCAGTCTTAGGATTTTTAAAGATTATACCATAGGCTGTCCTAGCCATAAATAAGAATAGGATTCCAAGAAATAATATATTTCTAATCTTCCTCTTTATTAATCTCCTTCTTTTTCTATCTTCATAGGACACACTATCACCTCTAGCTGTTGAAAAATCTACCGTACTTACTGATGACCTTAAATTTCAATATGTCTTCTACCCTACATTTCACTATTCGGTTTTTATAAGTTATTATATGGATAGTATCATCGTCCTTCTTGGCCCCAATTATGGTGCCTAGGACCTTCCGCCTATCCCTAGTATAGACTAAGATTTCATCCCCTGATTTTAAAACCTGTCCTCTGAAGATAAACTCTCTAATATCCGCCTCTTCCAGGTCTTGCTGCGTTAAATACTTATTATCTATGATGATCATATTGTTTTTAAGGAAGAACTTCTCCCTCATCACCACTAAGATATAACCTGAAAGGCTGAAAATAAAGAGGGTAATAGCCAATCTATATAAAAACAAAAACAAATTCATACCTCCTAAACAATGCTTATTAAACATTATAGCATAATCCTTAAACCAATAAAATACTTATGAAGGCAAAATTATCCTTCTTTTTCTAGTGTTTCTTTCTTAGATTTTAGTATTATCATTTATGATAAGATTTATTATGAGTATAATTTAAGGCTTGATTTTTTTAAAAAAGCTGCTATAATGATTATTAGACTTAAAAAATTTAACAATCGGGATGTGGCGCAGCTTGGTAGCGCACAAGTCTGGGGGACTTGGGGCCGCTGGTTCAAATCCAGTCATCCCGACCATTTTATATTTTGATAATGGCTGATAGGTTGAAAATCAGCCATTTTTATTTTTTAGTTTTTGATATATTTGGTTATATTTTGCTTTATAGTGGCACGCGAAATAAAAAAGGACCTAAAATAGGTCCTTTTTTATTTCTCATTATAATTAGTCTAAATCTTCCAGGCCGTTAATGAGTTGCCTAAATATAATATATGCTTGTCCGATGATTTTGTTACTATGTTTAGGCATAGTTTAATATTCGTTGCAAATAGAAAGCTCTTATGGGCGATTATAAGAGGTCTAATTTTGGGCTTAATAAAAACTAACTTCAATATCTTCTAACATTTCTAAC
>ERZ773359.152-NODE-152-length-90807-cov-14.592813_pt1 | contig 90807 bp, 78 predicted proteins | sample MGYA00374955_ERZ773359 | MGnify/ENA primary metagenome ERZ773359 (study PRJEB29098, sample SAMN04486028) | biogas fermenter metagenome | study: EMG produced TPA metagenomics assembly of the Biogas fermentation microbial communities from Germany - Plant 4 DNA1... | reverse complement strand
CATCACTATTTTACTATTGACTTTTTAAAATCTATTTAATGCAACACTACTGTATTGAAATACATTATGGCAAATGAGCCCGCTCCCGATAAACCGGTCTCTGATGAGCCGGTAATTAAGATACCACCCGCTGCTTCAATATAATAGTTGTTCCTGGCAATAAAGTTCAGATACTCTTCTATCTCCAGTTTTAAATCCATTTCTTTCAATTTATTAATGATCGGTTCCAGTTTTTCTTTGTTTACCGATATACCGGTTGATTCATCATTTTTCTCCGGTTTGAACGCATCCTTAAGATCATCGGATGACAATATATCTATCAGATCATCCCACGGATACTCCCAATCGGTATAATCAACCTTTTCCTTTACAGAGGATACCTTTACAGATTTGGCGGTGATGGCAGAACCGTCGCCGATATATGCAACTATTTGATTGTTGGCATAAAGTATGGCAAATGCCGCACCTACACCGACAGTTATCTCCGATGAGCCGGAACCGCCGTTCTGACCCTGATTGCCCGATGTACCTTTGATAAAGGTTCCGCCCCAGGAGCGAATTGCCAGCTTGCTCTTTTCCCTTGCTTCTATTGTCAGGTTTCCGGAAGTGCTTATTGATGAATTGCCTGGTATATATGCCCTGGTTTCGGCATTGGAAACAAGTACGGACAACGCACCGGCCGCACCGAACAATCCATCCTGTCCGGCTTTTGAACCGGCTATAGCCACAACCGATATTTTATCTTTGTACCCTTCGCTTAAATTATGAATGGTATTTGCTTTAACGGTTATATTCCCTTCGGTATTCTCAACACTGCCGAGGACCGCATGAGTCTTTGAATTATTAACAGCTACCGCCACGGCAACGGAAATTGCATTGCCGTTGTTAACGGCGCTGCCGCTGGCATTAGTGATAAAATTGTTTTCGTTTTCTGCAGTAACAGCAATAGAAGCTGCCTTTTTAATCTTTCCGGATACAGATGCGATCACGTCATGCTCAATGATGCTGATGGCCACGGCTGCCGCAACACTTATTTTGAAACCTTCTGAAGTTTCGCCGGTTTTCTCATCAACATTTTTGGTTTTGGTATATTCACTTATATTTTTATCTTTAAGAAGCGGATCATCACCTTTGAGCACTTTTTGTGAAGCAGGGAGATCGCTGTCTTCCCCCCCAAAATGCCCTTTAATAACATCTTTGATTTGAATACCTAATTTATGATACCATCTTTGCAGCTGGACACCCTTTGCCGTCGCCTGGGCATCGCTTTCGTCCACGGTATATGCTTTTGCCGTTATTTTCACATCACCGGTAACATCTGCATAACCGCCCATGTCCGCTTTTACCGTGCCGTCGATTATATTTAAGGACAGCGCGGCACCGCCAGCCGCATTGGTTGCTTTCGCAGTTGAACCTGATGTGGTCTTTATAATGCTGTTTAATCCGGCCTCAACAATTAAATTCCCACCAGCGGTTATATTCGGTATATCCGGATCCTGTGACGCGCCCAGTACTGCTTCCACGGTCATATCTATTATTGATATGGCCACCGCAGCATCCAGTGCCGTCTTGCTGTATTTGTTTTTCAGGCCCGTTAAAAGCCCGGTTAACTTATCAGATATGCCTTCGTCGTCTTCGATTACATCATCTCCGGATTCAGCCTTTGTAGTTACCCGGTTGGTAAAGTTGGATTTGGCCTTAACCTCCCGGGCTGATTTTAATACAGCACCGTTGGCTGTTTTAACCGAAACATTGGTTTTTATATCTGCCAGAGCAAAGGATGCTCCTATACCCACTTTTCCGCTTGGTCCCTTATTGTTTCTGTTGTTCCGCCTCCTTATTCGCTTTCCTGCTATGGACCGTACCGGCTCTGCGGCTGCAATCGTCTGTACATACTGCACCGCATTGGCTTCCATATCGATCTTCCCTGTACCGGACTCTAAAATCCCATCAACCGAAACCTTAAAAGCCGAATCAATTATACTTACGGCCACAGCCCCTGCAATGCTGAATACGGAACCTCCGGCACCCGCCTGGGCTGCCACTCCGTAATTATGTTCAGCATTTTTGTCGCCTGTCTCTTCCCCCTCTTCATCAAGGGTTGTCTCCTCAATTTCTTCCATTATGGTTCTTATCTCCACATCCCCTGTTGCGTACATTTCCGATTTTTTCCAAGGACGGCGTTATTTACAGTTCGTATGTTAATAATGGCCGCCGCGGCACCAATGCCCACCTTCGAATCTTCCTGATAGGGGGAACCGTTAACTGCGGATGCATTTGCGTTTGCAACTGCATCCTTGTTTGTGCGGGTTATAATGGAAAGATTTCCGGTATATATTTTCACAGGACTCTCTTTGCCGATCACCGATATGGTTTCGCTGTTCACAACCGTTAATGCAACGGAGGCAGCAAAGGTCAGAATTCCTTCAGGTGTTTCCGCCTTCTGCTCTCCCGCAGTATTAACCGTCCCGGTTTGAGCAAGGCCCCTGGAACCCCTGAGAGAACTTATTACACCGGTCGTCCTGCCAAACAGGTTGGTTATGGAACCTGCACTGCCCTGTCCGCTATCATCGGAATCATTCTTACCGCCGTTTTCTCCCGCATAAGCTGTTACCTCGTTGGAATTTACACCGATCGCTGTAACCGAAACCGAGCCGGGCCGCTGGCTTGAAGTACCAATACTGCGATCGAGTACCGCCTCTTCCAGCATGTCAATTATCCCGATTGCTACCGCCGCTCCGACTGCCACTTTTGCCCCGCCGGCTTCCGCATTTGCCTCGGTCAGCGTAGTTCTGTTGCCCGATGCGCTTACCATGACAGTTCCGCTTGCTTTGACAGGATTATTGTGAAAAGCTTCCATTATTGCCTTTACGCGGTTGTTAACCGTATTAACCGCCACTACGGGTACTATACATATTCCGCCTGCCTCTCCCGCCGCTGCCGATGTATCGTTGCTGCCCCTGCTGTCAGCCTCAACTTTCAGGTCCTTAACTACGATGCCGCTTATCGTTACCTTTCCCATTCTTGCGGTTACATCATTGTCAAATATGGAAACCGCTACTCCTGAGCCTATACCTGTTTTTATAATGCCTTGTCCGTCCTGCGGCACCGGTTTACCCAGCTGCCTCTTTGCATTGTAGACCCAATTCCATGCGTCTCCCTGGTCCTGGGAGCTGGCATCCGCAACTATCTCAGTTTCAGAAATGTCCCTTGATTCTATGCTTATTAATGAAGTATCAGTATTCCCGGTTAATTCGATTTTGGTGTTATCGCCTATATACGCCTTGTTCTCTCCGCTGTATATGCCGATTGATACAGCTCCTCCGAGCCCGAACGCCGCTTCATTGAAACCTGCCTTTGAACCCACGGTTAGCAGATTACCCTTCTCCTGGTTGTCGTTATCCAGGGTATATGCCTTAACCTGAATTGCATTGGCTTTTAAATCCGAGCCTTCTACAAAAGAGTAATTCTTATGGTTTACGAGCCCGACGGCCACTCCCACACCGAGGCCGAAAGGCATTCCCGGATTATACCCGGCATAATTTTCATCAATTGCCGATGCATCGGCTATTACAATATTCTTTGTTAACGCTTCGGCCAAAACGGATATTTTTTCAGCTATATCAATCAGAGCCGTTGTTTTGATGGAAGCTTCATTATTTGAATTTACTACAGCTACTCCTACCGCCCCAACAAGCTGCGCCGGTGCCCCAAAGCTGAATCTGCCTGCAAATCCTTGTCCTTCATCATAGGCGAATCCTTCGGATACATGGTTAAACGAATTTTCTATTTCATCCGTGGTTTCCGCTTTTATTAACGGCTTATTCTGATCTGTGGGGCTTTTGATGCTTGAAATGATTGTAAGTATATCCTTAAAGGAAAAACCCTGGCCGTTTTCGCCGCTTCCGTCTCCTTCATCGCCATCTTCTTCCTCGCCGGACACATTATCGGCATAGGTTTGCGTTTTATTAGTTTGTTGTGAGCGAATTGTAAGATTTGACGCCTGTGCCGAAGCTTCACCCTCCAGGGCTGCTTTCGTGTTCTGATTTGCTGCCGTGACTGCATTGAACCCTCCGCTTTGCCGGCTTTGCCCTCTGTTTGACAGATTTTTTGTGTCTATGTTATTCACAGCCTCAAGAGTTATATCTTTTCCGGCCGTTAGCCTGCTCGTATCCGTTACCGATAATCCTACATGGCTGGTCAGTACCATCACTGCTACCGACAGAGGAATGGGAATATTTGATGAAGCGTCTGCCGTGGCCTGAATATTTGCATATGCGCTTAACAAAATGTCATTTGCTGAATTAATCAGAGAACTGCCCTTTATGGTTATGTTTGATATGAGGTCCGCAACGGTCACCGTCAGGGGTACAACGCCCGAACCCGTCTTCATCTCAATATCGTTAGTGGTTTTTATCGAAACATTGCTTGCCGATACCTTTGCCGTATCAAGCTCCACTTCTACCGAAACGGTTGCCGCGTTTACCACCGTCTTTAATGTATCATCTATACCATCTATTACTTCTTCCAATGCAGTTTCAACTATATTTTCGGATGTGGAACTTTCATCCTGTATGTCTATTTCGTATACCGCCTTTGCTCCCTGTCCGTTTTCTCCGTCTTCCACTTCCTGCCCGTTGCTTATATACGTTGTTGCATCTACTTTAAAATCGCCCGTTATTTCAAAATCAACATTTCGGAATACTACCTTTATGTTTTGTGCTTCATAAAACTTTGATGATTCGGTTGGTGCTGCATTTATTGTCAGATTTTCTGCCTTGAATTTTAACTCCTGCTGGCTTTCAAAAAGCACCTTCTCCGCCTTTATCAGGATGTCAACATTCCCCAGGTCCAAATCAGTACCCGCATTGTCAGACCGGGTAACCGTATCTTTCCCTTTTCCGCCTAAAATGACCAGGTCAGTTAATCCGGCGGACTTTCCGCTTAAATCCAAATATATCGTATCATCCCCGTCTTTGCCGTCTATAACAATTTTCTTTTTGTTGGATAATTCGTAGATATGCGTAACTTCACCGTCAGTAATTATGGTGATTTGGATTATTCCCCCATCCAGGCTGACTATCTTTATTACATCATTCTCATCGGTTCCGTTAACTATAAACTCATTTCCGGGTTCGTAATCGATTGTTACGGTTTCGGGATTGGTTTGAGGGGTCTCAACAACCACATTTATCGTTACTGTTAATCCTTCTTCATCCAATATGTATCCCTCGGGTACCTCCCATATAGCTGTCAATGCATATGTGCCGGTCATCGAACCGTCAAATTCGCCTTGCCAGCCTTTTATATCAACTTCTACGGTAGATTCTTCTCCGTATTCATACACCAATTCTGCCTTTTCCGGCAGTTTGCCGCTGCCTTTCAGTAAATCCAGATCATATATGTACTCATCACCTGATAAAACTATACCCGTGAATTTATTATAACCGGTGATCCTCTTCTCCGGGTTTTTCTCCCATTGAGCAGTGAAAACAACGTTGCTATTGACTGTATAGCTGTCTCCGGGTGAGTATGTATCCAGCCCATCGTTCCAGCCTGCAAATGTGTAGCCCTCTTTTGAGAATTGTTCAGCATCGGGAAGGGTTATGCTTGTTTCGGGCTCAACTTCCATTGATTCAGGCGCTTCGCCTTCCACATCATCGCCAAGATTAAATAAAACGGTAAATTTTTCCAGTTGAGTGCCGGACTGATCTTCAGGAGTAATTTGTTCATCTGCATACGAAACGGTCGCGAACGCCCCTAGCAGGCATGATATGATTATACACAGGAGAGAAATGATAAGTGATCGATAAACCCACTTTTTAAACTTATCCAAACTGCTCACCCTTTTCCCCGGTTACTCCCTAGATTGGTATAAGTAGGCATTATTAGCATATATTACAAAAATTATGTAATTTTTTTCAATAGATTTTCAAAAATAACGCGTTTTTTGGAAAAAACAACGACACTTCACTTGAACATTGTATGCTTTGCCGGCATTGCCCCGTATTTTGACGAATTCAATATTTGCAAGAACACACGTATATACATATATTAACAAACGAATGCCTATCATACAATAATTTTCCATATGCAACTTAAAAATATGGCGAATTTGCTAAATTTATGGTAATATATAAATAATTTAAGATTCCGGAATAAACGAACTGCAATTATTTTACACAGGCATAAAATACAGCACGTCACTTTTATTATATTTGGCAGAAGAAGTATCCGCAGTTTATGAAAAACAAGCGCTGCTCAAGATAGTCAGCGAAACCCTGCACGGAAATATACGGAATAAGAATATCAAAAATTCACCATGCCATTTAATGCAAATTAAAGCAGAAGCTGCCTTAAATCCAATAGTGGAGGCATCCATATGAATATCTCAACCGGTGTGGAAAAAATAAAAAAAAGAAAAAGGTTTCTCGCATTCCTTCTTTCTGCCATGGTTACAGTATACTTAATTGGGGGAGTCCTGCCATATACACATCTTTTTGCAAATGACGGAACCCCTGAAGATTCCTCCGCCGAAAACCCGGTAATTCAAAATGTTTACGCTTTAATGGCAAGCGGCAAAGAAAAACTGTTGAATAAGGACTATCAGGGTGCCCTGGATGATATAAACACAGCCATTGCTCTGTCGGAAAATGATATTGCCGAATTATATGTTTTAAGAGGGAACATAAATGCCAGTATATACAGATACAGCTCAGCAATACATGACTACACAGTTGCGCTTTCACTGGATCCTTCACTGACTGAAATACATGAAATCAGGGGACATCTCTATTACGAAAAAAAGGATTATGAAAATGCATTAATGGACTATGACAAAGCCTTGCAGCACAATCCCAATAACAGAGAAGTACTGCTTGCCCGGGCCAACATCTATATAAGCCAGGAAAACTATGAGTATGCACTTAAAGATATCAACACCCTGCTCGAATTGGAACCTGAAAACGGCACTCTGTATACTCTTTCGGGGGATATGCATTTCGCTTTGGGAAACTATGGAAAAGCACTCGATTCTTACATATCCGCCCTTGATTATCTGCCTGATACAGAGGACAAGGAGAAGGTATATCTGGCTTTGGGTGATTGCTCATTTAATCTGGAGCAGTACGAAAATACCATTGAATACTATTCAAAATACTTGGAAACAGCCGATGATAATGAAAAGGTTGATAAGGGAAAAGTTTACTTCTACAGAGGAGTATCCCATATTCAGCTGGAAAAATATGAAGAAGCTGTCAATGACTTCTCTTCAGCAATAGAGCTGTCTTATCAGCCCGAATTGTCGGCATTCCAACGAGGGTTGGCTTATAATACGATTAATCGCTACAAAGAAGCCATATCGGATTTGGAATTGTTTGTTAACACATATCCTGATAATTCCGACCCCTGGATTTATCTGGCGTTGTCGTACTACAATACCGGGGATTACAATAAGGCTATAACCTATTTTGAAAAATGCATCAACGCCAATCTGATGCCGGGAGAGAGCCACTATCATCTGGCAACCATTTATCTGAAGAAAAAACAATATAACAAAGCAATAACCCACTATACTGCATCTGCAAATTTGAATTATCAAACCGACTATTCCATATTCAACAGGGGCGTTGCCTATCTGAATCTGAATAAAATTGAACAGGCCAAAAATGATTTTCAAAGAGTTCAAAAAATAACGGCAAATCCGGATCTTAAAAAATCCGCAAAGGATGCAGCAAATAAACTGTCTAAAATAAATATACAGGAAAATGTTAAGATAGAGGAAAATGTAAAGCAAAATATACAACAAAACGTCCAGCAGCAGACCAAGCAGCAATGATTGCATTTATACTGCAGCAGGCAGGAAACAAGCATTTCGCAATTAAAATCAAAGCCTTGCAAAACAGTAAACCCTGTAATCATAATGACTACAGGGTTTTGCACGTTATCCCTTCCAAAGGCTTGCTGTTCTGCAGGCAAGGCAGCACCTATACTCGTTATTAGTCCGGATGCTTATTTTACTCTTGATTTTATAACTTCATACCCAAGCCTTTTTATTGCATCTTCAATTTTCTCAATTGAAACTTTGGCTGCATCAAAGTCCAGCTTTGCTTTGCTCGAATTAAACGATACCTTTACCGTATCTTTATCCACACCATCCAGAGCTTTAAGCGCACCTTCAATTTTCTGCATACATGACGGGCATGTTAATGTTTCCAGTTGAATTGTGGCAGACTTCATATTTATAACCCCTTTCACTTTATTATTTCTCCTAAACCTATCTTCTGTAATATAATTATATCCTGTTTTGCCTGACAGTACTTTGATCCGGATCAATTTTACTTAATTTTTATCTTAACCTGTAGCGCAGCAACCTCATACCATTCAGGATTACTGCCAGGATACTGCCTTCGTGTACCAGCATACCAATCGACATATTCATCCATTCGCTGAACAACAGGCTTGCCAACAGTACCAACACAACACCCACAGCTATAAAAATATTCTGTTTCATATTCCTTGCCGTTGCTTTTGTTAACCCGAGAGCATGCGGCAAACGGCTGAAATCTGAATTCATCAGGACAACATCCGATGTTTCTATAGCCACGTCCGTACCGCCTCCCATAGCAATGCCGATATTTGCCAATGCCAGGGAAGGGCTGTCGTTGACACCATCTCCAACGAAAGCGACTATTTGGCCTTCTTCCTCAATTAAGCGCCTGATATAAGCGGATTTATCCTGGGGCAGCATATTCCCACGGGCTTCGGTCAATCCCAGCTCGCGGCTGACCGCATCAACAGTTCCCTGGTTATCACCGGACAACATAACAAGGTTCCTGACTCCCAGTTTTTTTAATTTCAGCAGATCTGCCTCAACCCCCGGGCGTATCTGATCGCGAACCCCCATCAAAACTTTCAGTTCTCCATCAACGGCAGTCAGCACAAGAGAGTTTCCCTTTTTCTCGAAACGGTCTATGTCCGACTTCATTTTTTCATCAAGTGTAACCCTTTCCCTCTCCATTAATGCAGCATTGCCAACAGCCACCCTGTGTCCACCGACGCTGGCCACAATTCCTTCACCCTTCACAACCTCAGTATTCTCAACCGGCAGGAATGGCATTTCACCAATGTCCTCCAACACGGCTTTTGCAAGGGGGTGATCCGATTCACGTTCAACACTTGCAAGATATACCAATGCCTTATCTATGTCATCTCCATAATATTCTTTTTCTGCAACCGATGGGTTCCCTGCGGTTAACGTACCGGTCTTATCAAATACCATTGTATCCAGCCTGCTGAAATCGCTGATTACTTCGCTGCCTTTCAGCAGCACCCCGTTACGCGCCCCGTTTCCTATACCTGCAACGTGGGATACCGGAACACCAATAACCAGTGCCCCCGGGCAGCCCAGAACCAGGATGGTAACGGCAAGTTCAACATTTCGTGAAAACAACCATACTACAAAGGATAAAACGAGAACCGCCGGTGTATAGTATTTTGAGAAGCGGTCTATGAAACGCTCCGCTTCCGATTTGGAATCCTGCGCCTCCTCCACCAGTTCAATAATTCTGCCGAATGTTGTATCTTCACCCACACGCTCAGCAACAATTTGGATAGTTCCGTTATCCAGTATTGTACCCGCAAATACCTTTGAACCTTTTTCCTTTGCAACGGGAATGGATTCTCCCGTAATGCTGGCCTCGTTAACACTGCCTTCACCATTTATAACCGTGCCGTCAACAGGAACCTTTGCACCGGTTTTGACCAGCAAGATGTCACCAGCATCAACTTCGTCCACATCAACTTCAGTGAATTCCCCGTCTTCCATTTGTTTAAGGGCGCTTTCCGGAGCCATTTCCGTCAATTCCTTTATAGCCGAACGGGTTTTATTCAGTGTGCGCTGCTCCAAGTAAGCACCAAATAAGAATAAAAATGTTACAATTGCTGACTCCTCATAGTTGCGAATTATAAAAGCACCGGTTACTGCAACCGTAACCAGCACATCAATGCTCACAACTTTAACCCTTAAAGCCTGATATGCCTGAATGGCAATGGGGGCCACGCCCAGGATGGAAGCTGTAATCAACGACCAGGTAAGGACGAGCCTGTTGTCAATCGTCCACTTGCTTAAAAATCCAATCGCAATCAGGATACCACCAATTAGTGCAATGCTGTTTTTGTTTTTTAATATAAATCGCTGCATATTTCCACCCCCTTTTATATCCCGCTTTCATCAGCTTATATACACAATGGATTTAGTTTCTGATATTGGATTTTCCCCTTCTTTTCAAACTTATATCCGGTTAACAGTACTATTGGAATAAGAGAAGAGGAAGGCCGGGTTTTAAGCATGATATGCTTCATCTAATTCAGCAAGCATATTGTATACCGCTTCATAGCTTTCACATACGTCATCCGGCACCGTATAATTATCAGTTATTTTACGCAGTTGCCGGAATTCATTGTCCAATCCAGGTTTTCCTGAACCGGCTTCCTTTATTTTTGCATTGATCTGATCGAACAATCTGTGTACATCATGGAACTCAGGATGAGTTCCGCCGTGGACACGTGCTACAACCGGCACATACAGTTCCAGTTTTTCAAGGTTTCTTTCCTTTGCTTCGCTAAATGCTGACATAATACATTCCCCTCTTTCTGATTTTTTTGTTTTTTATATTTGTCGATATTCTATGTGTATTTTAGCATGGCTTTATAGCATAAAAATTGATCCAGATCAAATTTACAAAAAAAAATAAAAATGTATTTCAGTAATATTCTTCAAATAAGTATTATACGTAAAAACTAAACAAGAAATTCGTAAACTATAGTAACGAATATTTAAGAATAGCGTTATACTTTAGATATTTATCCTAAACAATCTTATGTTATACTTTTCCTACATCCTAATATTAATATATTGGAGTGATATTTGACATGAAAAGGAATTTTTTATTAATCCTATTTGCTATCCTTTTTCTGGTGGTTGCCATCACTGCGGGTTGTACAGCAAAAAAGCCTGAACAGACAACACCGGAAGAGCAGGAACACAGGGATGAATCCACCCAGGAAAACGGCCCGGAACCCTCGGATGATCCCTCCGAAGAAGAGGAAACCGGAGAGCCCTCTGAAGAAGACGATGCCATAGATGAACAGGAGACGACCGATGGGAATCCTGATGATGAAGCCGATTCCCGGGAAACCGGCAGCAATGAAGAAGCAAAACAGAGCGGCAGCACAATAACTTCACTTCTTCCTCCGCGTAAAGACTATAAATGGACATACAACGGCTTTGCAGAATACGGTCATGAGATGATCCTGGAGTCTGTCGATAAGAAAGGTAATGAAACAATATATAAAATAAAAGGTTCTGTATTTGATATGTCTGACGGGGAATCAGGCCTGGATTATTTATTTACAGTAACCTATACCGCAAAACAGGGAGTGCTTATCCAGAATACAACGGGAAATATGCTGATGGATACAGGATTTAAGGATCTTGAACTTATAAGGGCTCCCCTGCAAAAGGGAACTGCCTGGACCCAGAAGGTAAAAGGTGAAAACGGTAAGGAAATAACGCTGAAATCTACCATTACCAATGTCAGGGAAGATAATGGACAAAAAATTTATACGGTATTGTACAAAGATACGGCAAGTGATTATTACGAAAAGAGAGAAATAAAGGAATGGGTGGGCGTTCTGTCATATGAAAAACTGTTTATGAACAAAGAAGGCAGCTTCCCTGGTGGATACTACATCCTTTATTCGGGGACGGGTTTTAAAAACAATCTGGATATAAACACTTATCTTCCCAAAACCGGAACACAGCTCATTTATACGGGCTTTGCCGAATACGGCCATAAGGGAATACTGAAAAAGATATCCGCCACCTCGGATGATGCCATATATGAATTCAACGGAGTATACCAGGATGGTTCCGGTATTGAGGATAAATTTACAGTAAGGTATTATATGGATTATTTGAAAGGCACGGTTACCGAAAGAGTTATGTCCAGTACGCGCTTTGATCCGCCTGAAGTCAATTCCAAGCTCCACAACGTGGTTATACTCAAAACACCTTTTGAACAGGGGAAAACATGGAGCCATAATACCAGGATAGACGGTAAGGAATACAAGCTGACGGCTAAGATAAAGGAATATGACCCGGTCACGGGAAAAATAGTAGTAAGATATACCGCTAAGGGCGTACCCGGTTATTTTCAAAACACCTATATAGAGGAACGGACATTTGAGCGGGGCCGTGGTATGACCTGGTTTTCCAGACTCCTGCCCGGGGACATTCCCATAAGCGAAGCTGATGCCAAGGACAGCAAAAAACTGGAAGAAGCCCTGGCAGGCCATATGTTCACTCATTCCTTGTATGAGAGATAATATATAGTCACAATCAGACTTTTCAGAATACGCAGCATCGCAAGATTTTACAAGCCACCTTTCAGTAAAAAGCCTGTGCACCTCCCCGCACAGGCTTTTTTGTGTATTCTTGAGAACATAAAGGGTATTTTGCTCAACCCGCCCTCTCCCTATTGTTATACACACAGCTTTATCTTATAATTGAAAACACAAAATCCGGATTATGTATACATGCAGTTTTCGAACTGAAACGCTTAAAGTCAAACGAAGCCCGTGAACATGCTGACCATCAGCTGGTTAAGAAAATCTACCCTTGACCATAACCGCATTAACTATTTATAGGCAGGAGATTAAGCCTGCTTATTTTTTTCAACATGCCAGTATAAATATTATCCATATTTAAATGTTCCTTTCTGCAAAATTACGGTTTTTATACCCATATCCGGGGTTATAATATTACTAACACATTAAATAATTTATTTCCTGCTTGTTTACATAACAAAACAATCAGGAAATAATACTGAAGACAGTGTCAGGATGTTTGCGCAAATTATTAAAATGCTTAAGGTAAATCATATCATCGCAGCCAAACATTTAATCAAAGTTAAAGCCCGCCAGGCAAGGTTAAATAATCGCTAAGGAGGAATTTTAATGAGTGAATTTATCAACAATCGTGAGTACAGGAAAAAGGTGCTAAAGGAGCTTATCAAGGAACTGCACAACGGAAAGAGCGTCGATGAAGTCAAACCCCGCTTTGAAGAGTTAATCAAAGGTGTTTCGGTCCAGGAGATTGCCGAAATAGAACAGACGCTCATAATGGAAGGAATGCCGGTGGAGGAAATACAAAGGCTTTGTGATGTGCATGCCGCAGTGTTTAAGGGATCCATAGAAGAAATCCACAGGCCGCAAAAGCCCGAAGAAACTCCCGGCCACCCCGTTCACACGTTTAGGCTGGAAAACATAGAGATCCAAAAACTCATAGATCAGCGGATAAAACCTCATATAAACAGTTTTACGGACTCGGACAGCCCAGAAAATATCAAAAATTTGGCCGATGATTTTGCTTTGCTTTGGGAGATTGACAAGCATTATGCACGCAAGGAACACTTGTTGTTCCCCTATATGGAGAAATACGGTATCACCGCACCGCCAAAAGTCATGTGGGGCGTGGACGACGAAATAAGGGATGCAATAAAGGAAACCAGGGCCCTTCTTTCAGATTATAATGGAAATAAAGAACAGGTGATTTCAAAGGCAAATGAAGCAATCAGCAAAGCCGAGGAAATGATCTTCAAAGAAGAGAATATATTATTCCCAATGGTATTGGATACCTTAAGCGAAGATGAATGGATTAAAATAGAACAGTCCAGCGGCGAATTCGGCTATACGCTGACCCAGCCGGCAGGAAAATGGCAGCCTGTCCGTGTGGATATAGAACAGAAAGCACAGGAGCAGGGAGAATATCCGTCCACAGCAAGGGAATACGTCCAATTCGATGCCGGCATCCTCTCTCCTGAGGAAATAAACTCCATATTTAACACTCTGCCGATAGACATTACCTTTGTAGATAAGGAAGGATTGGTAAAATATTTCTCCCAGGGGAAAGAGAGGATCTTTGCCCGGCCCAAAACTATCATAGGAAGACGGGTTGAAAACTGCCATCCTCCGGCCAGCGTACATGTTGTCCAAAAGATAGTCGAAAATCTTAAGTCCGGCAAAAAGGATCATGAAGATTTCTGGATCAGGATGGGAGACAAGTATGTACTTATAAGGTATTTTGCCGTACGGGACAGCAGCGGTGAATTTCTTGGCATCCTTGAAGTAAGCCAGGACATAAAACCGATACAGGAGATCTCGGGAGAAAAGAGGCTTCTTGATCAGGAATAACATTATATAATTCGAAAAGGAGCTGGATAATTGTATTCAGCTCCTTTTTCATTACCGTTTTCCTGTAAACAATCGACATGAAACTGCCTGTGTTTGCTCATGGCAATTCCAACAGTTATAGAATTTTTCCCTCCGGTCAGCAATGCCAATGCTGAAATCAATACTCATACATGCGGTCCTGCCGTTTGCGGCCGACCCCCTCAGGAAATTCTTTTACAAAATTCATCTGCATGGCTTCCTCCTTTGAAACAGGAGTCTTTGTCCAGTCAATGGTTCTTTCATAATTAGCATAATCACATATGCGAATCGCACACAAAAGCCCATCTTCACCGCGTTCATATGCCGAGATGCCGGAAAGTGAAATTCGTGCCAGTTCCTTTTGTCCTTTTTCACTGACTATATGTACCCATTCTATCACACAAGTTACGTTGTCATCTGTGATCCTTTCATACCGCATACCAACACAACTTGGTATATAGGTCTTCATGTGTTCAAATTTTGATCGGATATCCTTTTTATAGCTGTCAAGATCATGCTGTACATCCTTGATTGGTTCATATCCGCCAAATATACAGTCTTTGCCAATAGAGCCCATTATCCTGTCAACATCAACACTCGGAACATGATGAAGCGCTTCATAATATTCCCTAACCGCTCCCGAAAGCAAAGCCGGATCCCCCATTTCAAGATGTGCAGGTGTAAAAATTGGCTTACGATATGCTGTAAGGCCAGGCACATATGTAAAATGGCAGTACATACGGACCTCATCAAGGGTATCCGGAGTACGAAGATCGCCGACTACAAACATGGGAACCTGGTTAATTTGTCCGTCCACAACAAAATTTATAACAACTTCTGAAACCGAGCGGCCGTTTGCTCTTGTTTGAACGACGGGTAATACACTGGCGCTTTGAGCATTGAAAGTATCAAGCCATCCTTCCGCAAATTTGCGTATCTCGGAAAGCCCTTCAAAACGTCCATAGGGTGCATCTACAACCGGAGGATGATTTCCAAACAGCTTTTTTTCACGAAAGTATCCGACAGCTTCGTCTACTAAACCACTGCATAATGCATTAACAAACTTAAGTTCCGGCGAATTTGCCAATATAACACGTTTCGAATTGGCGTGCAGCCTTGCCAGAGAACATTCCTGTCTGATTTTCATAAATACGGACACAATGCGTTATAGCGCATCGTGCCCTCACCACCTTTCTAATAGAAATATATCCTGATACTAAATTCTGTGTTATAGCATAAAATCCAGCAGGATCCCCTGTTACTACGGGTATTAATAATGCATGCTCCCCTCCATTTCAACTACCTTTGTCCATTTAATAATGATATAGCATTAAACAGACATTATAAGCATACCATAAATTATGATTTTCTTGCAAGATTTTCCTGCAAATCATTATATTTTTCCTGGCAATCCCATTCTTTCAGCTGTATATATCATTCAACTCCCTCAGCTCATTCTGGATAATCCCGGCCAATTCTCTGGGCCTATGTACCACAGCCAGTTTACCAAAGCTCATAACCCACCGCTTAATATCGATCAAGCCTTTTACAGTAGCTTTGAAAAGAATGGACCCGTCTTCCAAATCTTCAATCTGTTGAGTGGGAAGCCATGTTTTTTCTTTAACCCATATACTGGCAGGATGGAAGAAACGAATCTCTACATTGTACTTATCACCTTGTATTATGCTGAATATGTTAGACATATAGTCTCTTATTGAAAAGTCAATCGGATATACAAAATCAGAATCTGATATGGTTACATGCTCCATCCTTACCAATTTGAATGTCCGGATTTTTCTTCGCAAAAGACAATAGCCAATAAGATACCAGGAGTCCTCACGATATACAACTGCATATGGAGCCACTTTCCGCATCTTTCTTTCATCCTTGGAAGCGGTATAGTATAGAATATTAAGATATTTTCGCTGCTTTACAGCCTCACAAATTATGGCCAATGTCTTATTTACGCCATCTTTTTTATCCGTCTTTCCAAGGGTAAATATAAATTCATCCGATGGGATAGGCAATTTATCACTTACAACATCTCCTACAACAGATTTGATCTTTGCCATGGCCGTTATCAGTTCTTTTTGCAATGGGAACCCGGTATTTTGTGTAAGCAGCTTTTCAGCTAACAGCAGGGCTGAATACTCGGCATCATCCAAGTCAGGAGGTTCAAGATAATAAGCATCCGCTAAAAAGTAACCTCCCCTTCTTCCCGTCATACCCTCAACCGGTACGCCCGCTTCTCTTAAGTATTCTATATATGCTTTAACATTTCTTGGAGTTATATTTAATATTTCAGCAATTTTCTTGGAATTAATCATTTGATGTGTTTGCAATAGCATTATAATTTTTAAACAGTGGCTTAGCTTACTCATTATGTACACACACCCTCATCTAACATTATCCCTTGGAAATCTTATTCCCTGGTTACGGAATTTGCACTGTGTATTACACATATGGATTTTGAATATACACTGTGCTATTGACGAAAAACAGGCAAATGTTAAGACCAAGCAAGATCAGCAACAAGGGGATAAATCTTTGGCAGCTGATATTTGCCGGTTTGGATAATTATATTCTACATTTCACAAATAATTCCTTCTTTATTCATAAATTACCATAATGTGAGTTGTATATACAGAAGCAATAAAGTAATATCGTGCAATTAAATATTGTTTCCCGGGACTGTCCCGCGTTCTAATCTATGTTTATTGCAAATAGATTATATATTGATCCGATTTGCCGGATGAGTAAGTATGCCTGTTCATTGTTCATCGGATAATCCTTGTCAGCATGGTTAAAACCAGGAAGGCAAAATACGGATATGAAACAGGCACATAAATTTCTCTATAATAATGTACAGGTGGGGATAACTATGACATTGATAAAAATTGGCCAGTTGGTACGCATTGAAAACTCAAAAAAAGCGGTCATATGCTACAAATGCGAGCAACGTGAGGGGTATTGGGGTGTTAAATACATGGACAGCAAAACGGTGGACTGTGTGCACAACTCTCTTATATCACCATATATGCATCAATGCTGGAATTGCGGCGCTAACCTCAACAGCGAGGCGGATATTACCTGTCCCGTCTGTCACTGGCTCAAATGCCCTGATTGCGGCGCATGCAGAATGGGAGGCTGCATAAAACCTGATTACCTGTATGGAGGTAAAAAAGAAAAAGCCAGCCGCTAACACCGGCAGCTGGCTTTCCCGGTTTGGTCACAAAAGCACAATTATATCTGATCAATCGATAATCTCGTCAATAGCCGCTCCGGGCGGAACCATGGGATAAACCATCTCGTCGGGGTGAATAACACATTCTATCAATACAGGCCGATCCAAATTAAAGGTTTCCGTGAAAACATCATCAACCTCTCCGTTAGAAGTAAGGCGGAACCCTTTTATACCATATGCGTCGGCTAATTTGATGAAATCGACTTCCGCCCCCAGAGTAGAATATGAAACCCTGCCGTTATAAAACAGTTTTTGCCACTGGCGAACCATGCCCAGTGACCGGTTGTTTAACACAAGCTGAACAACAGGGAGATTATATCTCGATACAGTGGCCAGTTCGGTAGAGTTCATCATAAAACTGCCGTCACCGGCTACGTTTATAACTCTCCGGTCGGGTCTGCCGATACAGGCGCCGATAGCAGCCCCCAAACCATATCCCATAGTACCCAGTCCGCCCGAGGAGATAAATGTCCTCGGTTCATCAAATCTATAGAATTGAGCGGTCCACATTTGGTTCTGGCCCACCTCTGTACAGATGATGGCATTCCCCTTGGTATACTGATAAAGCTTCTCCAGGATAAACTGAGGCGTTAATTTTCCCTTGGCAGGACGGGATTTAACGGGATGAGCTTTCTTCCACTCCTCTATCTGTTTATTCCAACCATTGGGAGCCTTTTCATCAACCATGTCCATCAGCTTCTCTAAGATCTTCTTTACATCGCCGCACACAGGAATGTGTGTGTTAACATTCTTTCCGATCTCTGCCGGATCTATATCAATATGAATTATTGTTGCATTAGGTGCAAACTTTTCTACCTTGCTCACCACCCGATCGCTGAAGCGCGCGCCAACGGCTATGAGTACATCACAGTTGGATACAGCATAGTTGGAAAACCGTGTCCCGTGCATGCCAACCATACCCATAAAATAAGGATGGCTGCTGGGGAATGCCCCCATCCCCATAAGAGAACATGTAACAGGAGCCTTGATTTTTTCAGCGAAAGCCACCAGCTGGCGGCTTGCCTGGGATATGTTCACTCCGCCTCCTGCATAAATAACCGGTTTTTCAGCCCTGTTGATTGCCTCGACAGCTTCATTTACGCTTTTTTCAATACGGGCCTTGGTGTAAAAATGGGGATGAAATGTATCCTCACTGATATAGTCTGTATTCACTTTTATCTTCTGGTAATCTATGACGGTGTTCTGTACATCTTTTGGAATATCCACTAAAACCGGTCCGGGCCTCCCGGTACGGGCTATCTGAAAAGCTTTCCTTATAATATCGGGCAGACGCGCAGCATCCTTAACGATGTAATTATGCTTTGTAATAGGTGCAGTTACACCCGTTATATCAACTTCCTGGAAAGAATCCTTGCCCAAAAGGGAGGACGCCACCTGACCGGTAAATATCACCATGGGTACCGAATCCATGTAGGCTGTTGCTATTCCGGTTACGGTATTGGTAGCTCCCGGACCCGATGTAGCAATCACTACACCCACTTTTCCTGTCGCCCTGGCATACCCATCTGCTGCATGGGTTGCACCTTGTTCATGAGCAGTCAAAATGTGGGTTATGTCCTTTGCGTCATACAGTGCATCATAAATCGAAAGAACCGCTCCTCCCGGAAACCCGAATATGGTATCCACATTCTGTTCCCTTAAGCATTCCACTACCGCTTGAGCTCCTGTAATTTTCATGTAATCTCGCCTCCTTGTTGTTAAGTTCAAAAATTATATGAAAAAACCCTTCATCCCTAATGGGACGAAAGGTCGACTTCCGTGGTACCACCCAAATTCACCGTTACTTTGCAGCAACGGTCTTACCAGGATACGGCCATATCAGGCTTATATCCCTGTGCTGTAACGGGCACACCCGTCAGGGTCTACTGTTATTTCAACCCGGCAGCTCCAGGACGAGACTTCACCTTTTCCCCGGGTACCGGTTCGCAGCAAAACCACCGGCTCTCTGTAACCCGCCTGGAAAGATTACTTATCCCTTCATCACCATTTTTGAGTATATTGGGTATATTGTAATACAAACAATTCGGGAATGCAAGCGGTTTTTTAAAATTTTCACCAAATTTTACATGCATAACACTGAAAGCTCTGTTGTTTTGTTTGATTGACAAATCCAGGAGTATAAAATATTATATGCTATGACATCGGAATACCTGCTGAATACTCCGAAGCACACTATAGACAGAAGAAACGGAATCGGTTCAGCACAGGCCGGGTAATATACAATGGTAATAATAACCCCCATTCAACGGCAGCGCTTTCATAACCAATTCACCTGCAAAAAATCAAAAACAGCCCTTGCTTCGACCTGTAAAAAATAATTTAGCTGTTAGGATGATTTGATCATGAATAAAGAACTTTATATTCTTTCAAAAGCAGACGGATTTGCATTCCCCGTTACCATCATATCTTCATCTAAAGGTGTACAGCAAATAAATTTCGCCCCCCTTGAAGCCGTAGCCAGGGAACTGACGGAAAAAAATATTCCCTTTACCGTGGATTTGTCGCTTCCTGCTTCCATAGAGTTAACCCAGTATTTTTCAGGCCAAAGGCGGGAATTTACAATCCCAATTGATATCCGCGGCACTCTCTTTCAGCTGCAGGTATGGAATGCTTTACGGGAAATCCCTTATGGCCAAGTGGCCAGTTATAAGGACATTGCAATCAGGATCGGCCGTCCAAATGCATCCCGTGCAGTTGGGCAGGCTTGCGGCGCAAACCCCATACCGATCATTGTACCCTGCCACCGGGTGCTAACGGCAAACCACCGGCTGGGCGGATTCAGTTCAGGCCTTGAGAAAAAAACAGCCCTCCTCGAACTGGAGGGATCTTATTCTATGGTACAGTATTAAGCATATTAACTAAAGCATCATTTGATCAGCCAGATACCAATTCTGCAATAGCATGAGCATATATTCTGGCATTAAGCATTAAATCCTCAATTTCTATGTATTCGTCCTTCTGATGGGCCAGTTCCGGTTTTCCGGGGAACACCGCTCCGAAGGCCACAGCATCCTTGATAGCCCTGGCGTAGGTACCGCCGCCTATTGCCATAGCATATGCAGGCTGCCCCGTCAACTTGGTATAAACTCTCATCAAAGCCTGTACCAGAAAGTGATCTTCCGGTACATACAGAGGTTTTTGATAATTCAATACCTGGACTTCAATACCGCTTTTTGCGGCATCAGCTTCAATTTTCGCCAGCACATCCTCCTTTTTATAGCTGACAGGATAACGGATATCGATAACCGCTTCACCCGATTCCCTGTCTATATTAATCATTCCCAGGTTCAGAGTGAGCTTTCCGGAAAGCTGATCCTCAACAGCAAGACCCAGGGATTCGCCATGAATTTCCATTCCCACACGGCTTTGAAGAAACCGGAGATACTGTTCAATTTCGCCATCCTCCTGGCCTAAACCGGCCAGGTATGCCAGCATTTGCCCTATGGCATTATGCCCTGTCTCCGGAGCGCTGGCATGTGCCGGCTTTCCTATTGATTTAACAAGCAAATCCCCATTTTCAGCGGAAGTAATTTCAAACTCGTATCCGGTGGAGTTTCCAAAGCGTTTAATGCCGGACACTATATTATCATTATTGGCTGATGAATCAAAAATGCAGATGCATTTATCGGGCACCATATTGGGGCGCTGCCCGCCTGACATTTTACTGAGCCCTATAGAATTATATGCATATTTGGAAAACTTCTTTCGAAATGCTATATGCAGTATCCCTTTTTCGGCGTTAATAACGGGATATCTCCCGTCGGGACTGACTCCAAAGTCAGGCATGGGTTCACGCTCAAAATAATACCTGAGGTCTTCCCATCCGCTTTCCTCATCGGTCCCCAGGATAAGCCTCACCCGTTTGTTTACAGGCAAACCCGAATCCTTAACAGCTTTCATGGCGTACAGCGCCGCAACAGCCGGCCCCTTATCATCTACTGCGCCCCGGCCGTAAAGCCTGTTATCATGAATTTCAGCTCCAAAGGGCGGATAAGTCCATCCCTCCCCCGGAGGGACAACATCCAGATGCACCAGTATACCCATCATTTTATCTCCCTGGCCAAATTCTATATGCCCGGCGTATCCATCAATATTTTTTGTTTGAAAACCCATCTTGCTGCCAAGCTGCAGCATATATTCGAGAGCCTTATGCAGTTCCTTGCCAAAAGGTTTTCCAGGCTCCGGCAGCCCTTTAACACTGGGGATAGCCACCAGCTCACGGGTCGAACGTATCATGTCGTCCCGATGCGATTCAATGAATAAATCCAAACCCATACAAATGCCTCCTTGCAAGTCAGAATATATCTTCCACGCTGAATCCCTTCCCTTCAACCTCCCGGGTATCAATTATTGACATAAAGGCTTTGGGATCCACTTTTTGCACCACTTCTCTTACCTTTGACAGTTCCATTGTACGTACTACCGTATAAATCAGCTTTTTGTCCTGTCGTGTATATGCTCCTTCACCATGTAAAAATGTTATCCCCCGCTGAAGATTATCAAACAGCTCCTGAGCTATTTCATCTGACAAATCGGAAACAATTATTACGGTTTTCTTGTGGTTGAACCCTGCCTGTATAGCATCCACCACTTTGCTGCTTACGTAAATCCCTACCATAGAGAACATAGCAGCTTCAAGGTTTAGCAGCACCGCAGCCACGCCCAGTATTACAAAGTTGAAGGCTGCTGTGATTCCTCCGACATTAAAAGAAAAGAACTTATTTATAAGCAGCGATATAATGTCCGTACCTCCGAGTGAGCCCCGGTTCTTTATGACAATGCCGGCTCCTGCTCCGGAGATAAGCCCGCCAAAAATCGAAGCGATCATTGTATCCTGTATCTGCATTGTCCAGTTCCTGGTGAGATACAGGAAAAATGACATACTTATTATTCCCAAAATGCTGAGATAAACAAACCGCCTTCCCAGGTAAACATAACTACCAATAAAAAGAGGTATGTTTAATATAATCACGGTAATCTCGGTAGGTAAAGAAAATAGATAGTTCAGGATTATAGCTATACCTGTCAACCCACCGCTGAACAAACCATGGGGAATAAAAAGGGTGTTTACCGCAAAAGAATAGAGAAAACTACCTATGATAATATAGATAATACAAACCAACAGGCGCCTGGTTTTTTTAATTCTCATATGTAATCTTCCTTCCAATTTGCCAGAGTATGTTCTTACTCTACAGTGATTATATCATAAATTACTATATTTTATCTTTTATATAAGAAATAATTATGATATACTATTTCCGTTAATGTTATCATATTGTAATAGGGTTTTCCATAATATTCTTTAACAGTCATTAAATTGCTTAAATTTTGCCTGGCGATTTATTGTAGCGTGGATATGTATGGGCAGACCTGAATAATGTATTATTCAATATATTCCTAAAGTATGGATAATAATGTTGCAAAATTGCAGTCTAATGATTCCATATATTTAAAGAGGTGTAAAACAAATGGAAATTATAGTGTGCAAAACCTACCAGGAAATGAGTCAGGCTGCTGCAGATATTACAGCACGGCAAATTAACAGAAAAGCAAATACCGTATTAGGCCTTGCAACCGGAAGCACTCCTGTTGGGCTATATCAGAATCTGGTAAAGATGAACAGGGACGGAATAATTGATTTTTCCGGCGTGACAACTTTCAATCTTGATGAATATGTAGGACTGCCTAAAGAACACCCCTGCAGCTACCACAGATTCATGTTCGATAATCTTTTTGATCATATAAATATAAAAATGGAAAATATACACCTGCCGGATGGGCAGGCCCCGTCTCTTGAGAATGAATGCAAGGCTTATGAACAAATGATAGCAAAAGCCGGCGGGATTGACCTGCAATTGCTGGGAGTTGGTCATAACGGCCATATAGGCTTTAACGAGCCTGGAACTCCTTTTGAATCAGTCACCCACGTCGTTGAACTGACACAAAGTACCATCCAGGCCAATTCCAGATTTTTTAACTCCCCTGATGAAGTGCCACGCAGGGCCGTTTCAATGGGTATAAAAACCATAATGCATGCCCGGAAGATCCTGTTCATAGCATCAGGAAAGGAGAAGGCCGGAATCATAAGCAAAGCACTCAAGGGGCCGGTGACCACGGAAGTCCCGTCATCCGTGCTTCAGCTGCATCCAGATATAACGGTTGTCCTGGACGAGGATGCCGCATCCTGCTTATAACGCAATAATAAATAAAAATGTAATAAAAAAAGAGCCGGTTTCCCGGCTCTTTTTTTATTACATTCACTGTTTTCTTGTTGCATACAGGAATACTTTAAACCCTAACGGATCGTAAACAAATCCTTCTATATCCGGATTTATCAGATACGTATCTGTATAGTAGTAAACAGGAATTATGGGCATTTCCGTCATGATAATCTCTTCAGCCTTATGCATAGCTTCCATTCTTTCTTTCTGATCACCGGATTTCTTGGCCAGATCAATCAATTCGTCATATTCACTGTTTTTCCACCTGGAGTCATTCTGACCGCTGCTGCTGATCCACATATCAAGCATGGTCATTGGGTCGAGATAGTCGCCTATCCAGCCATGACGCGCAATTTCATAGTTGCCCTGGTTACGGGTTTCCTGGAATACCGCCCATTCCTGGCTGTCCAGTTTTATGTTGATACCCAGATTATTTTTCCACATGTCCTGAACAGCTTCAGCTATGGCCTTATGGCCGGCTCCATCGTTATACATCAGGGTCAGTTCGGGGAAACCTTCACCGTTGGGGAAGCCGGCATCTTCCATTAGTTTCTTGGCTTCTGCAACATTTTGCTCAAAGTTTTCACCAATATAGCTGCCGCCGACTTCTCTGAAATCAGCGCCTTCCTCAGCATCAGGCATTCCCGGGGGAACCCAGGCATATGCAGGAATGGCATAGTTCTTTGCCGCATGATCAATTATATACTGCCTATCGATGGCAAGAGCCAATGCTTTTCTTACCCTGGGATCATCCAATGGTTCCTTTTCAACATTCAGGCAATAGAAATATGTTCCTAACTGAGCCTTTATAATAAGGTCGCCTTCTTCATACAGGCGTGGAATCTCTTCAGATGGAATGCTGTCTGCAAAGTCAATCTCTCCAGCTTCAAATGCTGAGAGCTCTGATGCCTGATCGTCAATCATGGTGAACACAAGCTCATCAGCCTTTATGGAATCTTTGTCCCAATAGGTATCGCTCTTCTTCATAACAATCTTTTCGTTGACAACAAACTCGGTTACAACCATCGGGCCGTTTGTGATGTATGTCTCCGGATTGTTTGCCCAGCCCTCGCCGTGTTCTTCAATAATATCCTGCCTTACAGGGAACAATGTGGGGAATGATGTCAACTGCAGGAAGTATGAGCAAGGAGCCTCAAGTTCAACTTCCAGAGTCTTTTCATCAACAGCTTTTACTCCCAGTTCTTCAGGGCTCGCTTCGCCATTTGTTATGGCCTCACCATTTTTAATATACCAGAGCTGATAGGCATATTCACACTCTGATACCGGATCGACAGCCCGCCTCCAAGCATACACGAAGTCATCGGCTGTTACGGGTTCTCCATCCGACCATTTGGCATCCCTTAAATAGAATGTGAATTTAGTCCCATCTTCGTTCATTTTCCATTCTTTAGCTATGCCGGGAAGGATACGGCCCTCTGCGTCCTTTCGTGTCAGCCCTTCAAAACAATGGACTATTACACTTCCCGCTTCAACTGCACTGTTGAGCTGAGGATCAATGGTTTTCGGGGTTGCACCCATATTGTATGTGATGGGTTTTTTACCGGTTTTATCAGAAGTACAGGCAGTAAATAGGGAAATAACCATTACTGCGCTAAGCAATAAAAGGACTGTTCTTTTGAGCATAATACTTCTTCCTCCTTATTTTTTATTTATCTCAAAGTCAGGTATGACTTTGATGCCTTGTTTTGTTTATTTTATCTGCTATTCTATGAAGTGACATGCTGCCATATGTCCTCCGCCATAATCTTTCATATCGGGTTCCTGTTCAGCGCATATATCACTGGCAATAGGACACCGGGTTCTAAACCTGCACCCTGAAGGCGGATTAATAGGTGTAGGCACATCACCTTTCAGAATTATTCTGTCCCGCTTCTCCATAGCATCAGGATCCGGAACAGGTATAGCAGAAAGCAAGGCCTGGGTATAGGGATGGAGAGGCTTACTATATAATTCGGAGCTTTCGGCTATCTCCACAATCTTTCCCAGGTACATTACCCCGACCCTGTCTGATATATGTTTAACCATGGACAAGTCATGAGCAATAAACAGGTAGGTCAGGCCCATTTCAACCTGTAAATCCTCAAGAAGATTGACCACCTGTGCCTGTATGGAAACATCCAGTGCGGAAATTGGCTCATCGCATACAATAAAATCGGGATTTACAGCCAAGGCTCTGGCAATTCCTATTCTCTGCCTCTGGCCGCCGCTGAACTCATGGGGATACCTGCCTGCATGCTCCCGGTTTAAACCTACCTTGTCCAAAAGGTCAAATATCATGGCCTCCCGGTCTTCACCGGCTGCAATCCTATGGATATCGATTGACTCGGCTATTATGTCACCTACCGTCATCCTGGGATTCAATGAAGCATAAGGATCCTGAAAAATAATCTGCATTCTTTTCCTATACGGCCGCATTTGCCTGTCATTGAGATCGCTGATATCGTCCCCGTCAAATATAACCCGGCCGCTGGTAGGAGCATACAGTTTCAGGATAGTACGCCCAACGGTTGTTTTGCCACAGCCGCTCTCTCCTACAAGACCAAGGGTCTCTCCTTTATAGATTTGAAAGCTGACACCGTCGACCGCTTTAAGCATCTGCCTCTTCTCGGCAACCATCCCGCCTCTTACCGGAAAATATTTTTTCAGGTCTTTTACTTCAACCAGGATATCTTTTGAGCTGTTCACTTCAGACTCACCCCTTCCCTATCCCAGGTAACACTGGGTGCCCGGGAATCAAGGAGCCAGCATGCTGCATTATGATCATCCGAGACGGAATACAGCCCGGGACATTGCTCCTGACAAATCCGCATAGCATAACGGCATCTCGGCACAAAAGGACATCCCGCAGGAGGCTTTAAGAGATCCGGTGGCTGTCCGTCAATCGGTATCAGGCGCTGCCTTGATGTCATATTAACCTTGGGGATGGATTTCAAAAGGCCCCAGGTATACGGGTGTTTCGGATTATAAAATATATCCCTAACCGATCCCTCTTCAACGATAATTCCTGCGTACATGACAACAATCCGGCTGCAAAGATCGGCTACAATCCCCAAATCATGGGTAATTAACATAATGGATGAGTTAAACTTTTCCCTGAGTTCTTTCATGAGCTCCAGTATCTGAGCTTGTATCGTAACATCCAGGGCGGTTGTGGGCTCGTCTGCAATAATCAGCTCCGGCTGACAGCTGAGCGCCATTGCTATCATAACCCTCTGCCGCATGCCTCCGCTGAATTCATGAGGATATTGATTAAGCCGCTTCTCCGGGTCGGGAATTCTTACTTCCCTGAGCAGCTCAACAGCCTCCCGGCGTGCAGCTTTTTTATCCAAATTCTTATGCAAACGAAGGGGTTCGATCAGCTGATCTCCTATTGTATATACCGGATTTAACGAGGTCATAGGATCCTGAAATATCATGGCTATTTTATTTCCTCTTATCTTCTGCATTTCTTTTTCGCTTTTTTGTAAAAGATCCTCGCCTTTAAAGTATATCTGCCCCTTAATTATTTTTCCCGGTGAAGGCACCAACCGCATTACCGAAAGGGATGTCACACTCTTACCGCAGCCGGATTCACCAACTATTCCTACAGCCTCTCCCTGGTGTACATCTATATTTATACCTCTGACAGCCTTTACTTCCCCAACATGGGTAAAAAACGATGTGTGCAAATCTTTAATCTCCAGCAGTTTATCCACTTAATCACCTACTTCCTCATATGAGGATCAAGGGCATCCCTTAATCCATCTCCAAGCAAATTGAAGGCTACCATTGTTATACATATACAGGCTGCGGGGAAGAAAAGCAGGTACGGATAACTTCTAAGCCCTCTGTAAGCATCACTGGCCAGTGTCCCCCAGCTTGCCATTGGAGCGCTTACCCCTATTCCAATAAAGCTTAAAAAGGCTTCAGTAAATATGGCTGAGGGTATGGCCAATGTCACGGTAACAATTATCGGCCCGATGGCATTTGGAATAAGGTGCTTCAGAATGATACGCCATCCGCTGGCACCCTGGGCTTTAGCAGCCAATACAAATTCCTGATTCTTGAGGCTGAGCACCTGGCCGCGTACTATCCTGGCCATGCTTACCCAGTAAACTAAGCCCAGGACAATATATATCAATATGAGGTCGGAACCCACACCTTTAAATACTCTCAAGAAGGTTGTCTCAAAAGCCTGCTCAATAGGTTTCTCCAATACAACCTGAAGTAATATAACATACAAAAGCAGTGGAACACCATACAATACATCGACTATTCTCATCATAATGTCATCGACGCGGCCGCCTATATACCCGGATATTCCACCATACAGAACCCCAATAGTAAGGTTGATGATGCTCGCTACCAACCCTATACTAAGGGATATGCGGGCACCGTATATAACACGGATAAACAAATCCCTTCCGAGGCTGTCGGTCCCAAAGGGATGTTCCCAGGAAGGACCCTGGTTTTCATGACCGCGAATTTGAGTCGAGTAATCATAAGGCCAAACCAAAGGAACAAATATAGCAGACAATATAATAATAATTATAACTGCTAAACTAATCATTGCCGGTTTATTTGTCTTTAGCCGTCTCCATGCATCCTGCCAATATGTTATGCTGGGACGAACTATTTCATCATCTGTATGGGTTTGCGTTTCAAGAGGTTGAAACAGCGCTTGATCAATATTGGTATCCATTCCCCACTTACCCCTCCTTTACAGTAACAAGCTTGATGCGAGGATCAACCAGGACATATACTATATCAACAATAAAATTCATTATGACCAGTAAAACACTATAAAATATTGTAGAACCCATTATCATGGTATAGTCCCGGTTACTCACGCTGTTGACAAAATAACCGCCCATACCGGGTATCGAAAACAGTTTTTCAATAACAAAGCTCCCGGTCAGCAGGCCTGCCGTCAACGGCCCAAGATAAGTAACTGCCGGAATTACTGCATTTTTTAAAGCATGCTTGTATATTACCTTGAGTTCGCTCAATCCTTTTGCCCTGGCAGTACGTATATAGTCCTGCTGTATAACATCAAGCATGCTGGATCTTACCAGCCTTGCAATAAAGGATAGAGAATAGCCGGATAAAGCTACAACAGGCATAACATATTCTATCGGTCTGGTCAGTTTACTGCTCATAACCGGGAATATTTTCCACACAACTCCAAATAGGTATATAAGTATTGTAGCTAATACAAAACTAGGTATGGTGACCCCCATGGTAGCAATAAACATGGTAGTGTAGTCTTCCCATTTCCCCTGTCGAAGGGCTGAAATAATGCCCATCGGTATTCCTAATAGCAGTGTAAATATAATTGCAACAATACCCAACTTTGCAGTTACAGGAAAACCCAGGCTTATCAGTTCATTTACGGAACGGTGCTTTAGCTGAAACGAAGGGCCTAAATCGCCCCGGAACAGATCCTTCCAGTAATCCAGATACTGCTTCCATACCGGATCATCCAGTTTATATTTTTCATTGAGGGCTTTAATAATTGCCTCCGGGAGAGGTTTTTCCCGGGTAAACGGACCGCCCGGTATTGCATGCATAAGAAAAAATGTAATGGTAACAATAAAAAAAATGGTTAGAACCATGGATACAACTCGATGAATAATATATCTACCCACCAAACTTCCTCCTTAGGCTTATATCCTGTTCTATATCCCGAAAAACAACCGGCATTGCTGCTAAAGAATATAGAAAACATATATATGATAAAGCCATTATAAAAATTATTTCAAATTAACATTCTTAATTATACCACTTTTCATTTTTTATAACAACCACTATTTTTATTAAAAACCGTATAAAAATCAGTTATTCCGCTGTTTGCGCCGGTTTTGGCTTTATCAGATTTTTCTTAAGATTACAATGTATAATAATACAATAATTCATAAAATAGTATATTATACAATATAGTTAATATTGGCTGGCAGTTAGCTTTATCATGCGATAAATTATACAAAATATATAATAAATATTCTTATATTATTCTCTTCTTTATTAAAAACAATGTCTTATATTGTATTATATTAACAATCTAATAATTCTTTTCCGGACTTCTTTCCAAAAGTGGTGTATAATTTGATCAAAATCTCCAGGCAGTGTTCCATTCAAGAAAAAACCGGCGGATTATGCCGCCGGCCGGTTTATCCAAGCCATATTACACTTCATATCAGATCGACTATCTACTTATAAACAGACATACAGCCTTTCAATATATTATTTTAACACCGCACCTGTGCTGGCTGAAGTGACCAGCCTTGCGTATCTTCCCAAATATCCATGCTTAACTTTTGGTTCAGGCGCCTTCCATTTTTCAAGCCGTTCCTTGAGTTCCTGCTGACTTATCATAATATCCAGCCTGCCCTCGGGGATATTTATGCTTATCAGATCTCCCTCATTCACCACAGCAATAGGACCACCTTCCATTGCCTCGGGAGATATGTGCCCTATAGAGGCTCCCCTGGTTGCACCCGAGAAGCGGCCGTCGGTCAAAAGCGCCACATCCTTGTCCAGGCCCATCCCGGCAATGGCTGATGTCGGGGACAGCATCTCCTTCATGCCGGGTCCGCCCTTGGGGCCTTCGTAGCGGATAACCACCACATCACCCTTGTTGATCCTGCCCTTTAGTATGGCCTCAAAAGCTTCTTCCTCCGAATCAAACACCCTGGCCGGTCCCTGGTGGACCATCATTTCAGACGCTACCGCCGCCCTTTTAACCACAGCGCCATCAGGAGCAAGGCTGCCCCTAAGTACCGCTATCCCGCCGGTCGGACTGTACGGATTTTCAATTGGTCTTATAACCTCATGATCCAGAACCACGGCATTGGATATGTTTTCACCCTGGCTCCGTCCGGTAACCGTCAATAAATCAAGGTTCAGCAGATCTTTTTTGGACAGTTCCTTCATAACAGCCTGTACACCCCCGGCAGCATACAGATCCTCAACATGATAAGGTCCGGCCGGACTCAGTCTGCAAAGATTAGGCGTACGCTGGCTTATGCTGTTTACTATATCCAGATCAATCTTAATTTCTGCTTCATGGGCTATAGCCGTTAAATGCAGCACAGAATTGGTGGAACAGCCAAGAGCCATATCCACCGTCAGGGCGTTTTCAAAGGCTCCTGCCGTTAAAATATCCCTGGGGCAAATGTTTTTTTCGACCAGTTCCATTATCTTCATGCCGGCCTCCTTGGCAAGCCGTATCCTTTCAGCATACACCGCAGGTATGGTACCATTTCCGGGTAATGCCATACCCAGAACTTCAGACAAACAGTTCATGGAATTTGCCGTGAACATACCCGAACAGGATCCGCATCCCGGACAGGCACACTCCTCAATCTCCTTCAGTTCCTCCTCGGTCATCCTTCCGGCACTTACCGCTCCAACACCTTCAAACACCGAGTTCAAATCAAGCACCTGACTTCCCTTTCGGCCTGCCAGCATCGGCCCGCCGCTTACAACTGCGGAAGGTATATTCAGCCTGGCACAGGCCATTAGCATTCCCGGCACAATTTTATCGCAGTTGGGGACCAGGACCAGGCCGTCAAAGGCATGGGCAATGGCCACGGATTCTATACTATCGGCAATCAGTTCCCTGGAAGCCAATGAATACTTCATGCCGACATGATTCATTGCTATTCCGTCGCACACGCCGATGGTAGAAAACTCAACGGGTGTACCGCCGGCCATCCGTATCCCGTCTTTAACAGCCCGGACAATAGTATCGAGGTGTATATGTCCGGGAATCACCTCATTCTGAGAATTTACCACCCCTATCAGAGGCCGTTTAAGTTCCTCATCCGTATACCCCATGGCTTTAAACAAAGCCCGGTGAGGCGCTTTTTCCATACCTTTTTTTACCCTATCGCTTATCATGGGCTTACGCTCCTTACTTAAATTCTTTAACGTTATATCATCTGATTTTATTAACATGCATTATATCTTTAAGCCGGCGTTTAGGCACGTGCATAACCCCGTCCTGATCTTTATAATACTTTAACGAACCCTGTTCGTCCTCGGCCATCGATTTTTCAGCCGCATACCCCAATGCTATTACACAGTCAATTACATATTCCCCGGGAATTTGGAGTATCTCCCCGAGCTTGTCCTTTTCTACCGAGCCAATCATACAGCCGCCGATCCCGTATTCCAGCGCTCCCAGCAGTATATTCTCGGCAGCCGCCCCTATATCATATTTGGCTAATATATCGTCAAATTCCCGTTTTATAAGGATTACTATATAAGCTGCAGGTTTCTCTCCCTCTTTTGGCGTCCCGTGAGGCCTGATGTAACCGGCCCAACCAAGCGTTCCAAACACCGGTTCAAGCAGAGACGGATCCTCCACTGCCAGATATTCCAGCGGCTGCCTGTTTGTTGCCGACGGTGCCAGTCTAGCCCCATCAACCAGTTCTTCAAGCACCTCAGGCGGAATCCTCTCCTGCTTATACTTTCTTATGGTTCTCCGGGTTCTTATAGCTTCGCGGATATTCATAATATCACCTCATTTACTGAACCAGGCTTTTTGATTTTTCCCATGCCTTCAGAAAAGGAAAGGGATTGACCGCTGCCTCATCCCGTCCCTCATACATTCCAAAATGAAGATGGGGAGCAAATTTACCGGTGGTTCCTTCCCCACCATAGCCTGAATCTCCTGCATAGCCTATAACCTGGCCCTTTTTAACTCTGCTTCCCTCATCAATATCCTCGTGATACCTGGAGAAATGAGCATAGTAATAATATATGCCGTCGTCACCGCGGATTCCCAGCCGCCATCCTCCAAGCTCCAGCCATCCTTTTTTCTCCACAACCCCATCGCATACCGATACAACAGGAACTCCCCTGTCACACATTATATCAATACCTTCATGGCTTCTGTTTCCCCCGTAAGTACGGGCATCGCCAAATCCATCCTTATAGTCATATTCATACCCCTGGGCAATGGGAAACACTTTATCTTCAAATATCTGCTTCAAAACCCTGAGTCTCTTAACCTGGCTTCTTACATCTTTTATAAACTTCCTGTCATCCTTATACTCTCTCAGAAAATCGTCAAGTTGTTCAGGATCCCGGATACCGCGCAGATGTATGGCAATCCGTCCGGTACGTCCGGTTTCAGTATCCTCGCTGCTGATCCCCTCTGCCCTGTCAACAGCAGCCAGATAGTACCACGGAACATCGTGTTCCTCTCCTATTCTGAAGTACATTTCCAGATGGCCGGATAAAAAATCCTGTACTTTGTAAGGAGGGTACATAATATCTTCAAGCCAGGACGGTAGGCTCAGCAACAAGGCTAAAACAGCAGCTGCAATAATAATTGTACGTATAAACCGTGGTTTGTTTACGGAATATCGTCTTACCTTTCTGGTTCTTGGAGTACTATACATCAACCCTGCTCCTCCTGTCAGAATCCCTCTGCGTACCCTGTTTTTTACCGGCGGAAGAATTTATTTATCGCTGAAAACCTCCTCCGGCTTATTTGCAAAGGCGGACTTTCCAAACAGTTGTTATTAAAACCCGGATCTTTCCCGTTCACTATATATTCTCAGCAATAAGCCTTCCCATCTCCCGGGTTCCCACTACAACCATGCCAGTACCTGCAATATCTGGTGTTCTGTACCCCTGCTGCAGCACCCTGCCTACCGACTCTTCCACTGCCAGGGCTTCATCGTCCATACCAAAGCTGTAGCGCAGCATCATGGCAGCACTCATTATTGTGGCTATTGGGTTTGCCTTATCCTGTCCGGCAATATCAGGAGCTGAACCGTGAACCGGCTCATAAAGCCCCGGCCTTCCCTGTCCCAGGCTGGCAGAAGGCAGCATTCCCAGGGACCCGGTCAGCATTGCGGCTTCATCGCTGAGTATATCACCAAACATGTTGGTTGTGAGAATAACATCAAACTGTGCCGGGTTTCTTACAAGCTGCATGGCAGCATTATCCACATACATGTGGCTAAGCTCAATATCCGGATAATCTTTGCCCACCCGGGATACCACTTCACGCCATAATCGGGAGCTCTCCAGCACATTTGCCTTATCTATTGATGCAACCTTCCTCCGCCTGCCTCTGGCAATATCAAAGGCAACACGGGCCACTCTCTCAACCTCGTGTGTGGTATATACTGCCACATCCCAGGCCCGCTGCCCCCCCTGGGGGAGTTCTTCCCGCCCTTTGTCCCCAAAGTATAAATCACCGGTCAGCTCGCGCACTACCAGTATATCCAAACCGTCTTCCGCAAATACCTCTTCCTTCAGCGTTGATGCTGATTTAAGCTGGGGAAACAGTTTGGCTGGCCTGATGTTGGCAAACAAGCCAAGCGCCTTTCGTATACCCAAAAGCCCTGCCTCAGGCCTTAAGTCCCCCGGCATATTATCCCATTTAGGCCCGCCAACAGCTCCGAGCAGGACAGCATCACTGTTACGGCATATTTCCAATGTTTCATCAGGAAGGGGGACCCCCACTGCATCTATAGCGGTTCCCCCCATAAGCACCTCTTCAAAATAAAACCGGTGGTTAAATTTTCGTCCTACGGCATTTAAAACCACAATAGTTTGTTCTACTACTTCCGGCCCAATGCCATCCCCTGGAATTACGGCAATCTTCATCTGTTTACCCCCATTTTTTCCTTAACATATTCAACAAGCCCTCCGGCCTGTATCAGCTCCTGCATGAACGGCGGGAAGGACGCAGCCTTGTAAGTACGGCCGCTGGTCAGGTTTGTAATGGTCCCATTGGCCAAATCCACGGCTACCCGATCCCCTTCCCGTATTTCCTGTGCCGCTTCCGGACACTCCATAATGGGGAGCCCTATGTTTAAAGCATTACGGTAAAATATTCGGGCAAAGGTCTCAGCTATGATGCAGCTTATTCCTGAAGCTTTAATAGCCATGGGCGCATGCTCCCTGGATGAACCGCATCCAAAATTAGATCCGGCCACTATTATATCTCCCGGTTGAACCCTGTCTTTAAAAGAAGGATCCAGGTCTTCCATACAGTGAGCCGCCAGTTCCTCCGGATTGCTGGTATTCAGATACCGGGCCGGAATAATAACATCGGTATCCACATTATTTCCGTATTTGATAACTTTTCCTTCTATCATTTCATTACCTCCTCGGGAGAAGAAATTTTTCCGGTAATAGCCGAAGCAGCGGCTACCGCCGGGCTGGCCAGGTACACCTCGCTCTCGGGGTGTCCCATCCGTCCCACAAAATTTCTGTTTGTGGTAGATACAGCCCTTTCTCCCTTTGCAAGGACCCCCATATGCCCACCCAGGCAGGGCCCGCAAGTCGGCGTGCTGACAACAGCGCCGGCCTCAACGAAGATCTCCAGAAGGCCTTCCCGCATAGCCTGGAGATATATTTTCTGCGTAGCAGGAATCACAATGGCCCGTACCCGGGGATTTACTTTATGGCCCTTTAATATCTGTGCGGCAATCCTAAGATCCCCTAACCTGCCATTGGTACATGAGCCAATTACCACCTGTTGAATCGGAATCTCTTCTATTTGGTCAAACGTCCTCACGTTTTCAGGCAGGTGAGGAAAGGCAACGGCAGGCGTGATCGATGACAGGTCTATATGGTAAACTTCTTTATATTCAGCGTCATCATCTGCTTTATATACCTTATATTCTTTGTCCGAATGCTCCTTTACATATTCCAATGTAATATCGTCCACTTCAAATATCCCATTCTTGGCCCCGGCTTCTATGGCCATATTTGCCATTGTAAAGCGATCATCCATTGACAGGCTGCCCAGGCCTTCCCCGCTGTATTCCATAGACCGGTACAGGGCACCGTCCACTCCTATCATGCCGATAATATGAAGTATGACGTCTTTACCGCTGACCCATTTGCCGGGCCTGCCTTTCAGGACAAACTTGATTGCCTCTGGTACCTTAAACCAGGCCTGACCGGTGGCCATCCCGGCCGCCATATCGGTACTGCCCACACCGGTTGAGAAAGCTCCTAAGGCACCATAGGTACAGGTGTGAGAGTCAGCACCGATTACCACGTCTCCCGGTACCACCAGGCCTTTTTCCGGGAGCAGCGCGTGCTCTATTCCCATCTGGCCTATTTCAAAATAATTCTCTATATCCATTTCATCGGCAAATTCCCTTATCACTCTGCATTGTTCAGCTGACTTAATATCTTTATTGGGTGTAAAGTGATCGGGAACCAGCACCACTTTTTTTCTGTCAAAGACATTTTTTGCTCCCATCCGCTTAAATTCCTGGATGGCCATAGGAGCAGTAATATCATTACCCATAACCAAATCCAAATCAGCCAGTATAAGCTGCCCAGCCTCAACTTTATCAAGGCCTGCATGGGCGGCAAGTATTTTTTGCGTCATGGTCATCCCCATATTATCCAGCTCCTTCCTATATCCCAATTTCATTATAAAGGAAATACTCAATCGAATCAATCAACGCATCCCAGCTGGCTTCTATTATATTGGTAGATACTCCTACAGTACCCCATACCTTAGAGCCATCAGTGGATTCAATATGAACCCTTACCTTTGCTGCAGTAGCCTTGGATGTGTCCAGTACCCGGACTTTATAGTCGGTAAGGCGCATTTTCTTAAGCTGAGGATAAAAGAATTCCAGGGCCTTACGCAGCGCTCTGTCCAGTGCGTTTACCGGGCCATCCCCTTCTGCAGCCGTAACCTCTTCAACCCCATTTACTTTTACCTTTATTATGGCTGAAGCGCTGTAATCTCCCTGCCAGTGCTCCTCGCAAAGCACACGAAAATCCTTTACGTCAAAGAATTTGAAATCCTTGCCAAGGGCTCTTCTTATCATGAGTTCGAAAGAACTTTCAGCCCCCTCAAACTGATAGCCCTCATGCTCCAACCGCTTGAGTTCATCTATTAACTTTTGTGTTTCAGGGGATGACTTGGTAACTCCCGGCACCACCTTCTGTATCTTGTTCAGTATTGTGCTGCGGCCGGCTACCTCAGACATCAGTATCCTCCGCTCATTACCTACTGTTTCAGGCGTAATATGCTCAAAAGAGGCAGGATTTTTAAGTATGGCATCGATATGCATACCTCCTTTATGAGCAAAGGCACAGTTCCCTATATATGGATCCCGCTCATTGGGCGCCATATTGGCCAACTCGCTGATATAGCGGGACATGGATGTCAGTTCGGCTATTTTTTCCTGCGGAACACATGATAAGCCGTACTTGAGCTGAAGGTTAGGTATAATTGTGCAAAGATTCGCATTTCCACACCGCTCGCCGTATCCGTTGATGGTACCCTGCACCTGTACGGCACCCTGTTCCACCGCAATTATAGAATTGGCAACTGCCATACCGCCATCGTTATGGCAGTGTATTCCTATGGGAACGGGAGCAAAACGGGCTGCGGCTTCCTTTACTATTTGATATATCTCGGTGGGAAAGGCGCCTCCATTGGTATCGCACAAGACCAGCCAATCAGCTCCGGCTTCGGCAGCGGCTTCAAGAGAACGCATTGCATAGTCGGGATTAGCCTTGTATCCGTCAAAGAAGTGCTCGGCATCAAATATGACTTCCCTTCCCTTCTCTTTCATATATGATACCGAATCGTATATCATGCTGAGGTTCTCTTCCAACGTTGTATGGATAACCTCGGTAACATGGAAATCCCAACTCTTCCCAAATATAGCCACCGCTGATGTATCGGTTCCCAACAGAGCTGCCAAATTTGCGTCCTGCTGGGGCGTTATACCCGCTCTTCGGGTGCTGCCAAAGGCAACAAGTTTTGCATTGGCAAGCTCCATTGTTTTTATTCTCTCAAAAAATTCAAGATCCTTAGGGTTGGAACCCGGATTGCCGGCCTCGATATAATCTACTCCAAAATCATCCAGCTTTTTTACTATCTTTAGTTTATCGGCTACAGTGAAGGAAATCCCCTCAGCCTGAGCTCCATCCCTTAAGGTACTATCATATACAAATATTTTTCTTCCTTTTAAGCAATTCCCATCTGTCAATCATCTCCCTTCAATAAATTTTATATCTGTTTACCGTTTTTTCCATTCTGGGCCAGCAGCATCTTGTTAATAGCATTTATATAGGCTTTGGCGCTTGCTTCAATAACGTCAGTGCTGAGCCCCCGTCCGATATATACATCACCGTTTTTGCTTATTTTAACCGTCACTTCCCCCAGCGCATCCTTACCGCTGGTTACCGCCCTTAGATAATAATCCTCCAGCTTTGCCTCAACTCCAACAGCCCGGTCAATAGCTTTGAAGGTAGCATCCACCGGTCCGTCCCCACAAGCTGCCTCCTCATACACCTCATTATCATTGCTGACTCTGACGGTGGATGTCGCAACCAGGGTATTGCCGCTGGATATATGGAAATACTCCAGTTCATAGGTCTCAGGCACTTTCAATACTTTTTCATTTATCAAAGCCTCAATATCCTTATCCATCATATACTTCTTCTTGTCAGCCAGATCCTTAAACCTCTCAAACGCTTCATTTATTTCGCCCTGTGTAAGATTGGAAAAGCCCAGTTCTTTAAGCCTTTCTTCAAAGGCGTGCCGCCCCGAGTGTTTGCCCAGTACCATCTGGCTTTGCTTTAACCCAATGGATTCAGGGGTCATTATCTCATAAGTCTGACGATTGCTTAACATGCCGTGCTGATGGATTCCTGATTCATGGGCAAAAGCATTGCTTCCTACAATCGCTTTATTTGCCTGTATGTGCATACCGGTTAAATGGCTGACCATAGTGCTGGTACGATAAATCTGCTCGGTTACTATATCAGTATAGTATCCAAAGAAATCACTGCGGGTTTTCAGGACCATCACAATCTCTTCCATAGCGGCATTCCCTGCCCTTTCGCCCAGTCCGTTAACAGTGCATTCCACCTGTTGAGCTCCATTATGAATTGCCGCCAGAGAATTTGCCACCGCCAAACCAAGATCGTTGTGACAGTGCACGCTCAATATGACATTATCAATACCGCGCACATTTTGTTTGATCCCGCTGATAAGGGCGCCAAATTCATCGGGCATTGCATAGCCTACCGTATCCGGTATGTTAATCACATTGGCACCGGCACCAATAACGGCTTCCAATATCTTATAAAGAAATTCCGGGCGGGTCCTGGTCCCATCCTCAGGAGAAAACTCTACATCATTGCACAAAGATTTTGCATAGGATACCATTTCGACAGCCCGTTTCAATACTTCATCAGGTTCCATTTTGAGCTTATGTTTCATATGGATATCCGAAGTTGCTATAAAGGTATGGATCCTGGGTTTTGCAGCATATTGTATAGCTTCCCAGGCCCTGTCAATATCCTGCTTTACTGCCCTGGCCAAAGCAACTATAACGGGCTTCCTGACGTTTTGAGCAATGGTCTTAACCGCCTGAAAATCTCCCTTTGAAGCAATAGGAAATCCGGCTTCTATCGCATCCACGCCAAGACGTTCAAGCTGTTTTGCAATCTCCAGTTTTTCATGGGTATTTAAACTGGCTCCCGGTGACTGTTCCCCATCCCGGAGAGTGGTGTCAAAAATATAAACTTTTTTCGACATTTGCCATCCCCCTTCAGAATTTATTTTCTATCCACGGCATCATCTTCCTGAGCTCCTTGCCAACCTTCTCTATAGGATGTTCCTGTTCTTTCTTCCGTACGGCATTGAAATACGGACGGTTGGCCTGATTTTCCAGTATCCACTTACGGGCAAATTCACCATCCTGGATCTCTGATAGTATTTTTTTCATCTCCTTGCGCGTTTCCTCGGTTATAATCCTTTTTCCTGTGGTATAATCACCAAATTCAGCAGTATCGCTGATGGAATACCTCATGTAGCTTAAACCACCCTGATTCATGAGATCCACTATTAGCTTCAGTTCATGCAGACATTCAAAGTATGCGCTCTCAGGCTGATAACCGGCTTCCACCAATGTCTCAAATCCAGCCTTAATAAGTTCACATATTCCCCCGCACAGCACAACCTGTTCACCAAACAGATCGGTTTCGGTCTCCTCTTTGAAGGTGGTCTCCAGCACACCTGCCCGGGTACCGCCTATACCCTTTGCATAAGCCAGTGCATAATCCCTGGCCCGGCCGGAATAATCCTGGTATACGGCTACAAGGCAGGGAACTCCCTTGCCTTCGAGGTATTGGCTGCGTACAGTATGGCCCGGCCCTTTAGGGGCTACCATAGCCACATCCACAAAAGCGGGAGGCTTAATCTGTTGAAAATGGATGTTGAACCCATGGGCAAACATGAGGATATTGCCCTCTTCAAGGTTGGGCTCAATGCTCTCGTGATACAGCTTTGCCTGCTTCTCATCGGGAATCAGGACCATGATAATATCGGCTTCTTTGGCAGCCTGAGCCGCTTCCATAACAGCAAGCCCGGCTTCCTGGGCCGGCTTCCAGGACCTGCTTCCTTTGTAAAGCCCCACAACTACATCAATACCGCTTTCTTTAAGATTCAGCGCATGTGCGTGTCCCTGACTGCCATATCCAATAACTGCCACCTTTTTACCTGTCAATAGATCCAAATTGGCATCCTGATCATAATACAGCTTTGCCATATATTTATTCCTCCTTAAAATTATTATTCTTTATAAGCCTGTTGCCTCTGTCAACAGCAATTATACCGGTACGAACCATTTCTTTTATACCGAAATCCTTCAGCATCTCCTGAAGAGCGCTGACCTTATCCTGATCACCGGTTATCTCTATAATCAATGAGTCCTTGCTTATATCTACCACCTGTGCCCTGAAAACACTGACAATCTGAATAATCTCATTTCGTGTGGCCGGTGTTGTATGAACTTTAATCAGGGCAAGCTCCCGCGCCACCGAATCCTTGGCTATATCAGCCACCCTTATAACATCAATCAGTTTGTTAAGCTGTTTAGCCACCTGCTCAATAACATTCTCATCACCTTCAACCACAATGGTCATCCTTGAAACGGTGGGATCTTCAGTGGTTCCCACAGCCAAACTCTCAATGTTGAATCCCCGCCGGCTGAAAAGCCCCGCTACCTTGGCCAGCACTCCGGGCTGGTTTTCAACCAGCACACCCAATACATGCCTCACATTCCAACACCTCCAATCGACTTAATTGATCCATGGATCTTTATGCATATAAAAAGATATAAAAAAACCTTCCATCCCTTATGGGACGAAAGGTTCTCTTTCGCGGTACCACCCAACTTTGCCTGTACTTCGCAGCACATGCCTCAACAGGTTCCATCAAACCCTGGCCTGTAACGGGACCGCCCGTCAAACCCTACTAAAGGTTCCCCTTGTTCAGGCTTTCTCCTCGGGAGTGAGCATACAACCTGCCCGCCCGCCGGTTTCCACTGACCACCGGCTCACTGAAGATAGCTGCAACAGGCCTTCTGTCTCCGTCATCAGATTTCATCTTAATTCCTATATATATGCAGTTGGCTTCCTGTTCTGTCTAAATTCTTATCGTATAAGCTTTGACAGCCTCTTTACATTGCGTACTTTACTGTTCTGTTCTAATATACATACCACAGTTTTTCATAATATATTCATATAGTTATGCCGGTCGGCTGTCCTGATTGTCAGTATCAAATCTGTAAAAATGTAATTATAATAATGCCCGACAACAGAACCCTTCCTTAAAAGAAGAAACCTGCCGCCGGGTTTTTTATACCCACGGTGTAATACACATCACAATGTGTATTTTGTACCGCTCGGTCACTGCCCCGTTTTACGGCGGAACCCTAGGTACACTTTCTTCTTAACCGTCCTTTATTTGATTTGCTGAATATTCTACCAGCCGCCTAATCATTTGTCAATGCTTTTTTTTCGTATTTTTTGCTGTTTCTCCCGGGTGTTATTTGAAAAAGTAAATTCCGCCCCAATAAGCATAGATGTGGAAGCAACTTTTGCAGAATTATCAGTAAAGTTTGGCTTTTTGAGTAACCTGTTGATTTTATAATTGTTTTTGATATAACCCATAGAATAAAAACTTTTTTTGTGACAAGCGGGTATTATATGTAGTAATATGACAGAAGGAGGTATCAAAATGGAGAAAGAAACAATCTTCCGGATCAAAGAAGGCGACATAGAAGCTTTTGAACAACTTTACAATGAATATATAGAATATGCCCTTCGTACTGCGATTTCTATTACCCGGAACAAACCGGATGCATCGGATGCCGTTCAGGAAACCTTCATCCGGGTTTACCGCAATATAATATTTTTTGATGAAGAAAAGCCTTTCAAACCCTGGTTTTTCAGAATACTGGTCAACGAATGCAACCGCATAATGAAGCGGAGGCCAAAAGTTATATCAATAGACAAATACCTCACCAATAACTCCGTTTATTCCAAAGAAGATAATTATCTCTTCGAGGAATACGAGGATTTATACGATGCAATACAAGGCCTTAAGGATATAAACAGGGTGCCAATAATATTGAAATATTTAAACGGTTTTACCGAAAAAGAAATTGCCGAAATCCTGGACATCAATGTAAACACTCTAAAATCCCGCCTTTTTAAGGGCCGGGAACGCCTCAAAAAAGCTCTGCTTAAAATGAAGGAAAGGAGAATCAGGAATGGATGAGAAAATTCTTGACCGTAAAATAAAAGAATCCCTGTTAATGAAAACAAATGACTGGATACCGCTGAAAAAAGAAATATGGAATAACATTCAATCCAGAATAGAAAATAGCACCGGATCAGCGAAAGTAAGAATAAGGAGAAAAAACAAACGAAAACATTTATTTTCCAGCCTGGGACTGATGGCTGCAGTTTTTGTGATAATATTTGCTGTAAGCACAAACGCCGGAAGAGCGGCAGTAGCCAAAATTAAAGATATATTATTACCGGAAAAGAATATAGTTCAGGATATAGAAGGCGATAAGGAAGAAACCAAAATGAATCTTAAAGAAGGCAGCGGATATGTTTTGTATGTCGATGAATCAAACTACCAGATGGTAAAACATGATGGAAAGGACAGAATAATTCCGAAAATAAAGCTTGAACCAACCCTCCCGGAGGTATACCTGGAGATTCAGCACGTAAAAGGCAAACCTCCTATGGATATGGTACCGCTGATTGAGTATAAGCTAAAGTCCTCTTTTGAAAATGTTGAAAACTATGGTACCGTTGAACAACCCATAAAAGCAATTTCCTTACATGCCCATAACGAGCTCGCATCCCATGCTCCGGTTGTCACCTATTATATTGTGGATGATAACCAGGGCGGCTCTTATGTAATAGAGCAGCATCTCTTCCTGGAAGCAGCCGAAGGCCACGGCGTAAGATTTTATCATATGCTAAAAGAATTCAAGGTTGTTAATCCCCAGGAATAGCATGTCAGCTGATAACTATGAAGAAAGGAGACTGGTTTTCCCAATCTCCTTTTTCGTTTTTGGCAGTTCATCATTTAACCGTGTCATCCGGCTCCCATCCAAGAGATTCGTAAAGTTTTCTTCTTCCCACTTTATCATTGTTTAATTCCTGTCTGGCATATTTGGCTACATCATATGCCTTATTCCTGGGTACCACAATAACTCCGTCTCCGTCTGCAACAACAATATCTCCGGGGTTGACAACAACGCCACCCACACGCACCGGAATATCCCTGGCATCATAACGCAGCCTCCCCTGGACCATCGCCTGTGATACAAACCGCGACCATACAGGAACCTTCTGTAAAATCAATTCATCGGTATCCCGTACTCCACCTTCTATAACATAACCCCGGGCGCCCTTTCTGAATCCGTACAAACCATTGTTAGAGCCCATAAGCCCGGCGTTTACCCCGCTTTGATCTATAACTATAAAATCACCCGGTTGTATATCCTCCATCCAGGGATAAGTACATACATTGCCATAATACCACTTAACCCATTCGGTATATTCCTCGGGCTTCATCTTCGGAACCGGTCCCTCATAAGGTAAATACCGTACGGTCCTGGCAATACCAACAACCCTTGTCCTGAAAAGCGGCCGCATATCATATGACATGCTTCCATAGCCATGCATCATATTCCAGTCCATGCCATCCCTTACATCAGCTACACGCAGCCCTTCAAAAAGCTTTAATAGTTCTTTTCTTTCGCCCTTGGCCATGTTCATGGCAGATTCCTCCTTTTTATATCAGTTCAGTTTATTCTTTATGTTTAGCAAGCTTTACCTGCAGTATTCATAATCCATGTCCCGGATTATACCACATGCCACTGCCTGCCGTCCTTTTCTATCAATTTTCTGGCTCCGTAAGGCCCCCATGTACCGGCCGGGTAATTGGGAAAAACCGGCTTTTCCTCTGCCCATGCCCTGGAAATGCTGTCGACAAATCTCCAGGCGTATTCAACTTCATCCCAGCGGGTAAAGAGGGTGGAATCCCCTTTCATAACATCCAATAACAGCCTTTCATAAGCATCGGGTGATACGGCATCTGCATCACAATTCTGACAAAAATCCATACCTACCTGTATTATTTCATTCCTGATACCAGGCTTTTTCGTGTTGAAATACAATTCAACCCCTTCCATGGGCTGAATTCTTATATGAAGGGTGTTGGGTTTTAATCCCCTCAGCTCTTTGAAGTATAGTACTTCCGGCAAGGATACGAACTGTATCACAATTTCAGTGAATTTTGCCGGCAGTCTTTTTCCCGTCAACAAATAAAACGGAACCCCGCCCCAGCGGAAATTTTCTACCTCAACCTTCATGGCTACAAATGTCTCCGTATCCGAAGATGGTGATACCTTGTTTTCCTCCCTATATCCCGGCACCGTCTTATTGTCTATTTGCCCACTGCCGTATTGTCCTCTTACCACATGCTGACGTACTTTTTCATAAGTCATCCCGGACAGGGATTTCAGCACTTTAACCTTCTCGTCCCTTATGGAATTGTTGTCCAGGATTGCCGGCGGCTCCATAGCTGTCAGCATTAAAAGCTGCAGCATATGGTTTTGAAGCATATCCCTCAAAGCTCCTGCTTTTTCGTAATAAGCCCCTCTGTTTTCAACTCCAACCGTTTCGCTGGAAATTATCTGAACATGATCAATATATTTATTGTTCCACAGCGGTTCGAACAGGGCATTTGCGAACCGTATGGCCATTATGTTCTGCAGCATTTCTTTGCCCAGATAATGATCTATTCTATATATGTGTTCTTCGCCAAACACCCGGTTTATCACTTCATTCAGCATTATGGCTGAATTTAAATCGCTGCCGAAGGGTTTTTCTATAACCACCCTCTGCCAGCTGGTTCCGTCATTAATTACCATACCGGCTGATCTTAAATTCTCAACTATGGGTTTGAAGTGTTCCGGGGCAACAGCTAAATAAAATATTCTATTGCCGTTGGTTCCATATACTTTATCAATCTCTGACAGATAGTCACCGAGTTGAGCATATCCGTCTTTATTATATATATCAAGCCTGTAGTAATAGAACCTGGACAGAACCTGATTCAACCGGGTCTGGCTGCCGTTATTGGACCTGGAAAACCGCTTGATGGCTTGTTCGGCATCTTTCCTGAACTCATCCTCCGTTTTATCCCTTCTTCCTACCGACACAACGGCAAAATTGTCCGGCAGTTCACCCGATAAAAACAGATTATATACTGCAGGATAGAGTTTTCTGTGCGCCAGATCACCGGTGCCCCCAAATATTACAAGTAAAGAGTTTATGGCATTTCACCTCCTGCCTGACACAGCAAATATGTATAAATGGCTTCTAAACAGCATAACCTATAATATTAATATACACACATTTAGCGGCATTAACCCAACAAGTTCATACTGCATACCCAAATACAAAAACAACCTGCGAAACAGGCTCTTTGCAGCGGTCCGGTTGTAAAGTGCAGCCAGCAGCCGGATAATCTCATTGAACAGTGCCATGCCCAATCCGGTAAACCGGAAAAAAGGAGGACTCCGGAATAATCCTCCTTTTTATACTTCATCGCTTTTTAAAATTTTTTTCACTCTTTTCTCAAAATTCTCCCTATCGAACATGACTACCCTGCCGCAGTTTAAACATTTGATTTTAAAATCAGCCCCCACCCGGATTATCTCCCATTTATCATTACCGCAGGGGTGCTGCTTACGTGTTTGTACAATATCCCCTATAGAATACTGAACAGGCATCATTTTCCCCCCTTATTGCCTTCATGAACGATAATCTGAGTTGGATAAGGCACGGATATTCCATTCTTGTCCATGGCTTCTTTTATTCTCTTCCTAAGCTCTCTTTCTACTCCCCATTGCTTCCTTGGCAAGGTACGGGCAATCATACGGATTACTATCCGGGAATCCCCCAGATCCACAACCCCCAGTATCTGCGGTTCTTCAACTATATCAGTATTCTCCCCGGCATATTCCAAGGCAGTTTCCTGCATTATTTGAACAGCCCTGTCTATATTTGTATCATAAGGTACACCTATATCCACCACAGCAAGCATATTGCCACGGGTATAATTTACAACCTTAAGAATCTGTCCGTTCGGTATAATAGTTAAATCTCCCTTAAAACCCCGAACTTTGGTAATCCTTAATCCTATTTCCTCAACAGTTCCTGCTGTATCGCCAATTGAAACATAATCTCCAACTGCATACTGCTCCTCAAAGAGTATAAAAAAGCCGGAGATAACATCTTTTACAAGGCTCTGAGCGCCAAAACCAATGGCCAAACCCCCTATGCCGGCCGTGGCCAGAATGGATGTAGTATCCACAAACTGTCCCAGGATTGTAATTCCTGCAACAAAATACACCAAATATTTCAACACGCTTTGAGACAGTGCTCTTAAGGTATCTATCTTCTTCTTATCCACATTTAACCGGCTTCGGCTTCGTACTTCAAAGAACCTCTTTATCAAAGCCATGCCTGCTTTATATATAATAACTGCTGCCAGTATTATGAATAAAACTTTTAGCAGAACAAAACCTATATTAAAAAAATCTTCTATTTTATATTGTTTAAGCCAGCCGAAAAACTTCTCACCAATGTTTAAGCAGATTGATACATACATTGCAGACTCTCCCTTTCTGTATGATACAGTGCACCAGCGGTCAGGCTCATTTACGACCGGGATCACACGCTTCTACAAAATTTTTGAATAACAGCAGCATAGTTTGTTCATGGTTAAACATCCTCTCAGGATGCCACTGAACCCCGACGGCAAAAGGATATTTATCCGATTCGATAACTTCAATTACCCCGTCTCTGCTCCATCCAGCCGCCCGAAATGCACCGGCAACCTCCTTTACAGCCTGATGGTGAAAGCTGTTTACGGATATGCATTCCTTCTCCATAATGCGGTTAATCCTGGATCCGGCTGCAAGCTTGACTTCATGGGTTCCATACCGTCCAGGCGCCGACTGCCAGTGTTTTATTGGTGTGTCAGATTGCAGCTGGGCCCCCAGATCCTGGTACAATGTTCCGCCCATCGCCACGTTCATTACCTGTACCCCTCTGCATATTCCCAGCACCGGTTTATCATTTTCCAAGGCCAATCTGCAAAGCTTTAATTCAAACTCGTCTCTGACGGGGTTAATCTTACCAAGCTTTGGATGAGGAGCTTCTCCGTAAAATACGGGATCTATATCATCCCCACCTGTAAACATTATGCCGTCAAAAACAGAAACAAAATAGCCTGCATCTTCAACATCAATATAAGGTATTATTAACGGCTGTCCGCCGGCCTTATATATCGCCCAATAGTATTCGCTATTCAAACTGATACTGTTATTGTCGATATTATAATCACCGGTAATTCCAATTAATGGCCGCACCGCATTCCCTGCCTTTTCAAAAAACATTTTTATGAGCAATAATATAAGCTTATCTTATATGTTATTAGCAGTTATAGCCTGCAATATTTAAAATATGCAGCTGTACCGATAATCAAATGAACTCCTGGAATACTTTATTAGTATTATATCAAAACTACGTATTTTAATAAAGGCAATAAAATACCACTTGCACATCACAATCATGAAAAACAGATATTTATAAAATAAATATGATGAATGTTTTTCCTTGAGCTACAGCCAGCGGAATAATATTCTTCATATACGCTTTATTCATTTGGCTTTTTATTTGCAGAATACTATGGAAATCACCTTGTGAAAAGGCTTAGAACCTGTTAACGAAGCGGAGGACAGCCGGAACCAATGTCTGAGCGATAGCGAGTTTTGGTGGAGGCCCGGAGCAAGTGCTACAGGTTCTTAGCCTTGAACACCAGTGATTGAAATAGTATTCTGCAAAACTTCAATATAGAGACAAATGCTATCTTTTGGGTGCTGAGAATACATTTATGTAAAGAATATTATGGAACTCGGCTTGAACTCCAGAGAGCGGAATAATATTCTTTACTAACCAACCATCCTATGAATACAATAATCATTCTCAAATGAAAATGAAGTCCATTCTCCATTTTGCGGCAAATTTGAATATTTTATTAATTTATAGCCATTTTTGTATTGCTTTTTGCAGTATTTAAATATAATATAATAATAATTTTATTATTAATTGATAATGAGGTGCTTTAAAGTGACAAATCGGCAATATGATACGGGAAAACGGGTAACCATAATAGGAATTACAGTAAATGTGTTGCTCACTGTTATAAAATTATTGGCCGGCTTTTTGGCTCACAGCACCGCAATGATTGCCGATGGGATTGAATCGGCTTCAGATATACTGACAACATCAATAACGGCATACAGTATAAAAATTGCCAGAAAACCCGAAGACCCCGAACATCCTTATGGCCATGAAAAAGCTGAATCCATCGCCGCTAAATTTATTGCCGGGTTTCTTCTCTTTTCCGGGCTGACAGTTGGTTGGAAAGCAATTCAGCATATAGTTCAAAACAACATGGGAAAACCGGGAATTCTTGCTCTTTATGCCGCTATCCTGACTGTGTGCATCAAGGAAATCCTTTATTGGTACACATTAGCTTCAGCAAATAAAATAAAAAGCTCTGCTCTTAAAGCCAATGCATGGCATTTCCGTTCCGACGCCATTACATCGGTTGGAACCCTTATAGGAATTGCCGCAGCCAGGCTGGGCTATCCGATAGCCGATCCTATCGCCGCCATTGTTGCTGCTTTGTTAATTCTTAGGATGGCATACAGGTTATATGTAAAATCCATATCGGAACTTATGGATTCGTCAGCGCCGCAGCATAAGATTGATAGTATATATCATGCAGTATCATCGGTCAAAAATGTCAAAGGCATAGACTCTCTAAAAACCCGAATGCACGGCAATATGTTGTATGTTGATGTGGATATCGTTGTTGATCGCACAATAAGCGTTTCAGCAGGGCATGATATTGCCAATGAAGTTAAAGATACGCTGAAATCAGAGTTTTCGGATATAAAGGATGTCATGGTGCATGTAAATCCATGCCACCCTGAAGAACAGGATACTAATTGTCAAAACTGCGATAAATCATGTTCAAAATAATTTCCTGAACCGGTGAAGAGAATATTTACGCACGGATGTCTCTGGCAAGTTCATCCAGTTGTTGAGGTCCAACCAGTTCATCATCCTTATTGCCATACCGGGCTAAATTATATAGATAAATTATTTCCTCAGCCTGTCTGCCTCTGTCTTTGTTCCATGCTTCTATATCACGCCCTATTTCGTTAGGCGTCATGTGTTTTTTGGGCCGGTATCCAAGTTCTATGCACCGGAACAAAAAATGTCGGTACAGATAGCGAATTTTTTCCCGTACATCCGTTAATTCCTCCCACCGGGGTTCTCTTTTAAGCAGCGAAGACAGCCATTCTTTTAATTTGTCAGCATATCCCCTGCCTAAATCTTTAAAATCCATAAGCTTTTCTTTTACATCTACATACCCGCCATCATGGGCCATCCATTCCCTGTCCGTCAAATACCTTGAAATTATATCTTTAATTACGGAAATTAACTTTTTTATACCCTTGTATATAAAAATCAATAAAGCTATAGCCGCTGCAGCGGTTGCTGTTATCCCCAAAACATACGCCAGTATCTCAAAAATGTAATCAAATATGCCTGGTTTTCCTGATTCAGCTCCAGGAAACATCTCGGAAATACCTGGCTGAATATGCCCATCTCCCTGCTGCTGTGATGACGACACCAGGCTCCCAATAAATACGATGATACTTACAACAGCATTTGCTATCATTTTAAACAGCCATATTACACCATCTCTCAGCCGGTTAAAATTCGCGATAATTAACATTACGCAAAACACTATTACAATCAGAATACGATTATGCCTTACAACGCCGGAAGCCAGTACGGGCTCTTCCCCCTCTTTCGTCAATGTTGCGTCTTTGAGCTGTTTTGAATTAAATATAAACAAACTTGCAATTACATGGATAAGACCGGCCCAGGTTACCTGGGAAGCGTAAGGTTTTAATACTTCCATGTGCTTGAAAAATATAAATGAACCGAAATATAACAGCATCCCCGCCCACAGGATGACCACCGGAAACATCTCCGGCCATCTGCGTTCAACAAAATTTACCCCGCGTAAAACAAGTATTGTTCCGATTGGCCATGAAAGCCAAAGGGCCGGATTCCAGCCAAAGATTATATACGCCAGAAATCCGGATATTGCTGTCCCAATCAGCCCTGCCAGAAGTTTGGATCTTTTGCGCAAGGCAGTTCGCACAAGAATACCGGAAAGATAATATATCATAAAAAATAACGCCCAATGCCATGTATTGAACCCCGGCAGCAGGTAAACGGCTATTATTAATAAAATGGGAAAAAAAGTTATAAGTTCTATTGCTCCCTGCATACTCTTCCTAAGAAACATTAAATTCAGGCTCTTCATCCCTGCTTCCTCCTATATCCTGCTGCCGGTGCAGCCAGAGAAATTCTACCGCATTTCCATATTCCTCAAGCCTTTTAATCTGGCCCCTCATCCTTTCGCTTACATAGGATGTAATAATAAGGAAATCCATTCCCGTAACCCCTTTAGCCAGATCCTGTTCCAGAAAAGTAAAAAAGGTCACACTCCTGGCAATAATCAGCTTTGAAAGAGTTTCAAAGATGGAAACAAGATGCTCCGAACTGCATCTGGGCTGTATGCGAACCGGTTCATCTTTCTGATCAATAAGATAACCATTGCTTCCGAATCCCACTTCTATTCCCCGGGAAATAGCATATTGGGCTATTGAAGCAGTGTAAGAGATCCCCTTTTCTATTCTCTCGGGTTCGGTAACAGCATCCCACATGTTCTCAGAAATATCAACATTTAAGTAGATCATCAGCCTGGGGTTGGCAGTAAAATCAAGATTATGAACTTTAAGCTTACCAGTCCTGGCGGTAGCTTTCCAGTTTATACGGTTTAAAGGATCACTATAAGTGTACTCCCTTACTCCCGAAACCATGAAGGGATCATCAACAATCCAGCGCCTTACAGTAACATCTCCCTGCCAGCTGTGATAGGGCAGCGGTATATCTTCCACACGCATCAGTTTAGGATACACCAACAGCTGAGCATCCAGGCTAAACACCCTGGACGCATCCTGAAAACCAAACAAATCGCCGCATGTCATGGCTACGGAATTAAGATAATAGCAGCCTCTTTTCAAGCATTTTATCCTATGCCGCCTGGTTATACGCATATAGGATGTTAAGCTGAACAGGCTTTTGTGAAACTGCTGGTGTTGAATATCCAGATTAAACTGTTTCTGGAACTGTAAAAATGCGCTTATTTTTGATTCCACTCTCAACCATGGTACAGGAAGAAGCTTTTCGTTAGATATAACCTCTACCATCTCTACCTCTTGCCCTTCAAATACGGCAGGAACGTTGAAATAACGGGTATAGCGAATTTTTTTAAGACCGTATTTTTTGAAAATAAAACCCTGCAGAATGATGATAAAGGCAGCTACAAATATAAACCATTGTATGGACATGGTTCAACCTTCCCTTTCCCAGAGCCGCTCTTCAGATGGTACAGGCACTTCTTTTAAAATCTGATCTATTATATCATCAGCCTGGCTCCCCTTAATGGCTACAGCGCTTCTTAGGATCATCCTGTGTCTGAGCACGGGTTTTGCCATGGCTTTTACATCATCAGGGATAACATAATCCCGTCCCTGAACAATGGCATAAACCTGTGAGGCTTTTAATAAAGCCTGGCTGCCCCTGGGGCTCACCCCCAGGTGTACATCATTATGCTTTCTTGTCATTTCAACGATGTTAACCATATATTTAATAAGATCATTGCTGACATATACCTTTACATAGTCCTGTTGGGCAGCTGTAATTTCTTCTCCGGTTGCCACACATGGAATGTCTTCAAAAGGATTTTGTTCCTTAAACCGCATCAATATCTCTATCCCCTCTTCAGTTGTAGGGTAACCCATGTATATCTTCATCAAAAACCGGTCCAGCTGTGCTTCGGGGAGCGGAAAAGTTCCCTGTATCTCTATTGGGTTCTGAGTTGCTATAACCATAAAAGGCCGCTGCAATCCCATTGTTTCACCGTCAATTGTAACCTGCCGCTCTTCCATACACTCAAGAAGGCTGGACTGGGTCCTTGGGGTGGCCCGGTTTATCTCGTCTGCCAGCAATATATTTGTAAATATCGGACCAGGGCGGAATTGGAACTCCCCGTGCTTCTGGTTGAAAAAGTTGATTCCACTTATATCACTGGGAAGCAGATCCGGTGTAAACTGAATCCTCTTAAAATCGCAATTTAAGGATTTGGCCAGGCATTTTGCCAGCAGCGTCTTTCCCATTCCAGGGACATCCTCCAGTAACACGTGTCCCGATGAAATCAGCGATACCAATAGTAAATCTATTATATCTTCCTTACCCACAATGACACGTTGTATATTGGCCTTTATCTTTTTTACCAAATCATGGATGTGGCTGAATTGCATTCACTATCATCTCCCTTATTGTATATTCTATATATATTCGTCATAAAGCCCTGATTTCCTTTAATCCTTATTTCCTTTAATAATGAAAAAACAGAAACAACTTCCACTCCTCAACAGCTCATGGATCACATCTTTTTTCGAAGAAACTATAGAAATGATTTTGCAAAGAGCATACATTTTAGTTTTTTTGTGCTAAAATGTATTATTATTGTTATAGAAAGGAAAGCAGCAATTAATATGAACAATAAATCATACCGTATATCATTGTTTTGTTTGGTAACGGGCTTATACTGGTTTTCATTGTATGCCTACGTACCCATATTATCTCCCTACGCAGAATCTTTGGGAGCGTCCTATAAGATGGTGGGTACGATCATAGGATCTTACGGATTTACTCAGATGGTTCTCAGAATCCCTCTTGGTGTATTATCCGATAAATTAGGAAAACGAAAACCGTTTATAGTTCTAGGAATAGGAATTTCTCTTTTGAGCAGCCTGGGTATGTATTTTTTTAAAAATCCGCTTATGATATTGCTTTTCCGTTCCCTGTCAGGTGTGGCCGCCTCATCATGGGTCGCCTATACAATACTGTTCTCCAGCTATTTTGAGCAAGGAGACGCGTCAAAAGCCCTGGGCATTGTTAACGCCTGTAATTCCCTCGGTCAGATGTCAGCCGTGCTGATTGGCGGATATGCAGCCCAACGCCTCGGACAGAACACCACATTTATAATTGCATCGGTAAGCAGTGCTTTAGGGCTTGCTTTGAGTTTTGGAATTGTTGAAAAAAAGAAAGCAAACCGAAAGCCGCTCGATGTCCCTGAACTGCTTACAGTTGCCGGAAACAGGGGCCTGCTCGTTGTTTCGGGACTGGCTATCCTTCTTCAGTTTATAGCTTTTTCAACAGTATATGGTTTTACACCGGTTATAGCAAAGAAGATAGGGGCAAATGATGCGCAGCTTGGACTTCTGACTGCGTTTTCGTCTTTGCCGGCTATATTTTCCTCGGCAGTCAGCGGCTCGGTTTTTTCAAAGCGTTTTGGAGAGAAAAAGGTTATTGCAGCCGGCTTTGTTATAATATCTGCATCCTGTGCAGCAATACCGCTTATAAGCAATATTAACATATTGTATTTATCGCAAATCATAGGCGGATTAGGACGGGGTCTGGTATTCCCGCTTCTTATGTCTTTGTGCATAAAATCCATAGACAGGTCAAAGCATGCAACCGCAATGGGATTTTTCCAGGCTATATACGGTGTCGGCATGTTCATTGGGCCGGTTATCACCGGTTTTATAAACGATGCGGCAAAGCTTTTCTGGGGATTCTGGGTATCAGCTGCAGTTGGATTGGCAGGAGCCCTGATAGCGAATCAATTTATAAAGGAAGAAAAATAAATCAATTCTTGTCCTTTAGAACCAATTATGCTAGACTAGATAATAATACTATCGTTTTACCGTGTTTCTTATTTATAATGGAGGGGGAAAAGTTGAAAAAAAAGTTAATTGTCACTGTTTTATTTTTAACCCTGCTATTTGTGTCTGCAACTCCTGTACACGCCATACAGCTTCCGCTTGAATTATCACGCAGCAGAGTTTCTTATTACCGTGCCGAAAACATATCCCTGGTATCTTTTCATGCCAACTTAAGAGTCCGGACAGGTTTTACCTCGGTTAATACCCAAATGGTAATAAGAAATGATGGGCTATCGGAGGTTGATCTCTTAATTGGTATTCCCTCTCAAATGGATTCCGTGGTGACGGTGAAGCAAATCTCAGTAGTTATTGAAGGAAATGCGCAAAGACTAACCAACCGGCGTTCTGTCCAGAATCCGGAATTCCCCGATATTTTTCTTCCCCCCGTATGGTCAACCTTCCCAATAAAACTTGCCCCGGGCGAGTCCAAAGTAATAGAATCTGCCTATACTATTGACAACAAAATCGAAGAACTTGGCCAGCAAACTATATTTTTCCCGTTAAGCTTTCTTAAATTCTGGGAGATCCCTATAAAATATCTTCAGATTGTCGCTGACCTGGATTTTTATCCACCATATGTATTTGAGCCAAACCCTTCCTTGCTGCCCATGAAATATGAAGGGGGAGGGCGTTTGTTGTGGCAGTTAACCGATGTTAAAGATCCCCAGGATCTAACAATCCATTTTACACCGGTTGAAGTATGCGTTGCCAATTACCTTAACCGGGAAGCCGGGAATAATAACGAAATAAAAAATATTGTAACCCTGTTTCAAAGGAAAGATTATGATACCGCTGTTGATGCAATAACAAGCTATCTGACGGATAATCCTGATGCTGAATTAAAGACCGAGCTGGAATTCGTAAAAGCTCTGTGCCATCTGGCTTTATACCAGCCCGGCATGGCATTGGATATACTTGACAGAATTGAGAATTCTCCTGTTTTTAGTGATCAGCTTTCCAATACTGTTCGGAATAAAATGATATATGATAAGGCTTTTCTGCTCGGCCTTAAGGGTAATGAAGAAGAAGTTCTGGAGTACTTAAAACAAGTTCAGCCTTCATTAAAAAATAATATTATATTCTCAAACTGGGTAGGAGAAGAAATTAACCGCTTATCTCCTCCTCCTGCCGTAGAAGAGCCTCCCGAACCACCTTCAGAGCCGGAACAGACCGAACCTGAAGAAGAGAAGAAAACTGACACCAGTAAAACAATTCAATACGTACAAATTTTTGGCTATGATGTTCCTGTAGAGTTCCTGTTCATCGGAATTCTTGCACTTATTATAATAATATATATTATACGCAGCAGAAGAAAAAGAAAAAGAAACAGATACCTGTTTTAGAGTTTTAAGATTAAAGGAATGCAAAGGATAATGAGTATGAAATTACTGTTTATAGTAAACCCGATTGCCGGAAACGGTTCAACACTCCGTGCACTTCCTTCTATTGAAGAATACTGCCGACAATCCAATATCGAGTATAGTATTTTAAAGACTGAATATAAAGGGCATGCAACACAATTAGCCAATGAAGCCGCAGCATCTTTAAATTTTGATGGAATTGTTGCCGTTGGGGGCGACGGTACGGTTATGGAAGTTGCAAATGGGCTGGCAGGGTCCCCAATCCCGCTTGGAATACTGCCGCTGGGGACAGGGAACGATATGGCTAAAGCACTGAGCATACCCATTGATTTAAATAAAGCCTTATCCATAATCATTAATGGCAGGACTAAATCAATTGATACCGTCTCCTATGGCAGCAAACACTTCTTTAATGTAGCCAGTGTTGGATTTGATGCCGAAATAGTCCGCGATATTATTAAAATGAAACGATGGGTTTCCGGCAAAGCAGCATATTATATATCGGCATTGTTGAAAATATTTACATATAAGGATAAATACGTTTATTTGGAAATTGACGGCAATAAATATGAAACCTACATACTTCTCCTCGCCATAGCCAATGGAACACACTACGGCGGAGGAATGTGTGTTAACCCAAATGGATCAATTAATGATGGCTACATCGACATCATTTTAGTCAAACCCGTTCCCCGTTATCAGTTTCTGTATCTTTTTCCCAAATTTATAAAAGGGCAGCATCTTGATCTGCCGTATGTAACAACCTTCAGATGCAAAAGCATCGGTATAAGCAGCAATGACAATCTTCCGGTAAATGGGGACGGGGATATTATAACAACAACACCTGTTCAGTTTTCTATATCCGATAAACCTATTTTGGTCTATTACTAACGGAACAAAGGCTGTTTATCAATGGAGGGTGTATTATGAATTTATATGAAATAATAGAAGAATATAATCACTTTATTATAATTGCAGCTGTTTCCCTGTCGGTATTATCCTTGATTGCTGTTTTAGCATACTCTATAAGAACCAGAAGATTAATGAGAAGATACAAAAAACTGATGAGAGGCATGGATAATAAAAATCTTGAAGCCATGCTGTTGAAACACATCGATTTGGTGGAAAATGCAGTAAGCAGAATAGAAAACCTGGAAAGCAATCACAAAATTATTATTAATAACCTGGAGTCATGTTTACAAAATGTTTATGTAAAAAGATATAATCCCTTCGATCAAGTGGGCGGTAATTTGAGTTTTTCTATTGCCCTGCTTGATAAAAAAGGCGATGGAATAGTGATTACAGGCCTGTTTACCAGAAACTCTTCTTCAATATATGCAAAGCCGGTTAAAAACAAAGCATCAGATTATCCATTGTCCCAGGAAGAAATCGAAGCCATTGAAAAAGCTATGGGCTAATTCTATGGATCCAAACCTGTTTTGTTGAATAGAATATCACCTTACGGTCAGAATAATGACCGGAGGTGTTTTTTTTGTGAAAACCATAGCAGTACAAAGAGGACTGGAACAGATAAAGAATTATCTTGATAATATGGGATATAAAACTGTTTTTTATGACGATATAAATTCGCCTGTCGATGCTTTAATCTACTATCAGGATAATGCGTCCAATGCCCTGGTCAACATAAATCAACTTCTGAGTAAGCAGTACAGTATACTGACTGATGCAGCAACATATGGAACAATTTTGATTAATGCTAAAGATAAAAGCCCGGACGATATTGTCAAAATAATTGAAAGCCGTTTATACGGTCCATTGTTTTGATATTTCAGACATACATATTCATTGTCATATAAGACTTATATACGGTACTCCATACGTTTATTAAACCGCGAGCTGTCTTATCAATATCATGCCGGTTATTGCAATACACTTCATACTTTAAGCCTTTTAACGCTTCCAAAATATTCATAATACTCAATTGAATTATTTTGAAGGAATTTTTTATATTTTGACGAAATATGAATATATTGATACATCATAAATACTGCTTATGCCCAATCGCGTTGGAGGTTGTAATGAAATTTATAAAGATAATTCTGGTTTTATTTTTTATAGCTGCAGCTGTCGTAACGGGGCTATATTTTGTTAGGCCTGATTTTTTTAACAGGCATGAAACTTTATTCGCATCTGACTCTGCTATGCCGATACAATTGGATGACAATGCAAAAATGCATTTTTTTCGAAACGGATTCGCAGTTACGTCCGGCGATACTAAATTCTTTACATATGATGGTGCCGAAATGAGTCTGCCCTTTGCTCAGCAAGATCTGGAAAATATGGGAGTTCAACCCATTATTAATATGTCAACCGACAATTATGTACTGGTTAATAACAGATATATATACAGTACATCCAAAATACCTTTTGAACTGGTTTACGAGATCCCTGAAGAATTTGACGGATGGGATATAAAGGAATTAGACGATATGCTATTATTTGTATTAAAGGACTCAAACAATCAGCTAAAACCCCAACTTCTAAAAAAAGGAGATTATATTCCTGCTGATTTAAGTGGTATGGAACACTCTTCTTTTCTGGATGCTTCATATGGTTATTCGAACAAGCTGATTTCCATTCTTACTATAGCTACCGATACTCCTAATCCTTCCACACGGGTTTTTTATTTTGCCGATGGCAACTCTCCCTTTGGAGTTTTGTCTCTTGACGATGCTGCGTTTTATAAAATATACAATGTACAAAACCGTATTGCACTAATTGGCATTCACCAGATAATGTGTTACAATATTGATGGCTCCCTTATGTGGTCTTTACATGGCCCCAACAGTTATATCCATCAGCATGCCGGCATTAACAGCGAGCTTTTACTCTATTTTAATAAAGCAAGATTTAATAAGGCAAATGCAGTATACATAAATGAAAATGGCGATATGGAAACAATGGTGTTTCCATCCGGCCTAACAAGCATACAGGCATATAAAGATGGATATATTCTTGCCCTTGATAAAAGCAATATAGCTGTAATAAGCAGGAAAGGAAGCATTGACAGAAGATACGCGCTGAATATTTCTCCTACCAGGCTTTACTGGACTCCTTTTTCACCAAATAATATGTATGTCATAGATAGAAATAATCTTCTTCACACATACATACTAGGTAAATCTGGCACTCGAAAGGATGAAAATACATGAATTATATAGATTATTTTACATTAACTATTCTGTTTATATCATCTTTATATGGCATATATAACGGATTTGTTGCCTCTGCTTTAGGTGTTATATCTTTTTTTATTTCATGGTTAGGTTCATTTATTTTTTATCCCCTGTTAGCAAAAATACTTGTCAGCAGCCATCCGGATCTGCTGGACAGAATTATCCATTATACTGAGGGTGCATCAAAAATTGAATTATTTGAAGAAAGAACCCTATCAGTAATATCATTGAGCCAGGAACAGATAAACTCCATAGTTGGCCGTGCAAAACTTCCATCCCCGTTTGATCGTCTTATATTATCCAATTTAAACGATCTAAGATTTGATAATCTGAGCAGTATAGGAGATTATTTCAATCATACTGTTGCGTGTATTATATTGAATATGATCTGTTTTTTATTGCTTTTTGTTTTTATCAGAATTGTATGTGCTGTTCTCATATCAATTGCAAAAGAAGTTTTTGGATTGCCCGTACTCAAAAGAAATGACCACTTGTTTGGCGCTCTTCTTGGTATTATAAACGGCATATTCCTGGTATTTTTCCTTGCTTCACTGGTCCCGATGTTTCTGACGCTAGCCCCCTTTGATAATATATATAAATATATTGAAGAATCCATGATTAGCAATTTTTTCTTTAAATATAATATTTTTACCAATGTGGTCAAAGGGTATTTTTAATTATATTTTAGAATAAATTTTGCTAATACACCGGTACAGCAATAAACGTTGTTTTCAGTTTGATTGATAAAACAAAATCAGAAAACCAGTTATTTCGGAATGTTTGATAGAATTGATAAGACATAGAAGAGAAATAATATATGCTTATCCATAAATGGATCTGATTTATATATACAAAAATGAAAAACTGACATATGTTTATATAGTAAATGCAACTATGCGCAAAATATGCAGCACAATGGCATTTCCTTCAGTGTTTCACGTGAAACAATAAAAATGTTTCACGTGAAACATTTTTATTGTTTCATTCGCTCCATTATTCTTTCAAGATCTGTGTCGCTGTAATACTCAATTTGAATTGTTCCTTTTTTTCTTCCATGAGTTATTGTTACCTTTGTTCCAAAATAGTCTTCTAAGCTTTCTTCTATCTCTTTTATATAGCCTGGCTTGTTATCCTTTTCACGCCTTCTTCTTTGTTGTTTACCATCATTTAATTTCTTTGCAATGTTTTCTGTTTCCCGGACGCTTAAATTATTCTCTATTATCTTTTTTGCCAAAATTTCTCGTTTGTTTTCGTCTTTTATACTTAATAATGCCCTTGCGTGTCCGGAGGTAATCATTCCATTTTCAATATATTCTATTATTTCATCACTTAATGTTAGTATTCTTAATGAATTTGTTACAGCGGGCCTGCTCCATCCTATTCTCTCAGCCACCTCTTCCTGGGTCAGTCCGTATTCATCTATCAATTGTTTTATTCCCTGTGCTTCCTCAATAGGATTTAAATCCTCACGCTGAATATTTTCAATCAAAGCAATCTCTATAATCTCTTTTTTATCAGTATCCCGTATTATAGCCGGAATATGAGTTAATCCGGCTATCCTTGCTGCCCGCCATCTTCTTTCTCCTACTACAATCAAATATCTGTCGTTATTTGGCTTGACTATTATAGGTTGTACAATACCGTGCTGCTTAATTGATTCAGCAAGTTCTCTAATTCTGTCCTGATCAAATTTTTTCCGCGGCTGTTCGCTATTTGGATCAATTAGATTTATACTTATTTCATTTATATAATTATTATCCATATTGCTTTCAACTTCCTCATAAGAAGAAAGCAGCGCATCCAATCCTTTTCCTAATCCACGCTTTGCCATCTAAATCATCTCCTCATTGTTTTCCAAAAATTCTTCTGCTAATTCGCAGTATGCTACCGCTCCCACGCATTTGGGATCGTATAAAATAATAGGCATTCCATGACTCGGGGCTTCACCTAATCGGACATTCCTTGGTATTATGGATCTGTAAACTTTGTTTCGGAAATGTTTCTTTACATCTTCTACGACTTGTATGGATAAATTTGTTCTCGCATCGAACATAGTCAATACAACACCTTCTATTTCCAGAGACGGGTTCAGGTTCTTTTTTACAAGATTTATCGTATTCAGCAGCTGGCTTAAGCCTTCCAAAGCATAGTATTCACACTGTATAGGAACAATTACTTTATCCGATGCAGTCAATGCGTTGATCGTTAACAATCCAAGAGAGGGGGGACAATCAATAAATATGTAATCATATTCTTTTTCTATATCACCAATAGCCTTTTTTAATATGGTTTCCCTTGCCATCATAGGTACAAGTTCAATTTCGGCACCGGCCAATTCTAATTTCGAAATGATAATATCCAGGTTGCTTATTTCCGTTTTTACAATTGCCTTGTTTATATCCATTCCGTTTATTAGTACATCATATATTGAGTACTCAATTAATTCCTTCTCAATTCCAAAGCCGCTGGTTGTATTTCCCTGTGGATCTATGTCAATAACCAGTATCCTTTTTCCTTTATCTGCTAAACAGGCGCTTAAATTTACATTGGTTGTTGTTTTGCCTACTCCCCCTTTTTGATTGGCAATAGATATTATTCTGGACATTGAAACATCCCCTTTTTGCTCCATTCTTATTTTATATTATATTAGATAATCAAATCAGATTAAAGTTTATTTTATGTTTTTTTTCTTATTTAGCCACTCTTTTATTTGTTTTCCTTCATAAACCGTATTTTCTTGTTTTCTTTCGTATATGCTTTTTAACCCTTTCCAAAAACAAAAAAGCACAGTTTCGAGTTTTCGAAAACCATGCTTTTCTTTTAGGATTCTTTTGGAATTTTTACAATAATCTCTATACTGTCTTCGTAGTCTTTTTGTGTAATCTGCGGCTTTAAACCGTAATCTTTTATCATGTTAACGGCTTTTTTTATAGTGTTTATAAAAATCCTGGTATCGCCGTAATATCTATGCACTTTCATATGTTTGGGTGAATTAGACTCATTTAATTGCAATTTACTCAGTATTCTTGTTATCAGCATCTCAGTATCTTTTACATTATATTTCTTTCTTATAATCTGTTTAACTACTTTCATTTTTAATTCGTCATCAGGAAGCCTTAGCAATGCCCTGGCATGTCTTTCTGTCAAATTATTCATTAAAATAAGTTTTTTAATGCTCTCTGGCAATTTTAACAACCTTATTTTATTAGCTATTGTTGATTGATTTTTCCCTATCTTCTTAGCCAGCTCTTCCTGAGTAAAACCATGATCATTTATCAAGGACGCGTATCCAACGGCTTCATCAAAATAATGCAGATCTTCTCTTTGCAAATTTTCAATCATTGCAAGAATTGCTGAATCCCTTTCATGAGTAGTTATTACAATAGCAGGTATGCTTTTCATCCCGATCATTTTACTTGCTTTCAGCCGTCTTTCTCCGGCTACCAATTCATATATGTCATTACTTATTCTTCTCACAGTTATGGGCTGTAATAATCCATATTCTCTTATTGACATGGATAATTCTTCCAGAGTCTGCTTCGGAAACTCTTTTCGTGGCTGGTAAGGATTCGGTCTTATTCGTTCGATAGGAATTTCCTGTACAATCCTGCTTTTTTCCGACAAGTTGCTTTTTATATTTTGTATACTTTTAATTTTTATCATATAACCGCCCCCATTCTTTATATTCTATTCTCCATATCTTGTTAAATTCCTTCTTATTATTTCTTTTTGTTGATTTATTTCTTGTTTTATTTTGTTTTCTCATGTTTTCTTCATTATTCATCATTTTTCTATGTTATTATAAAAAAATCGCCATTATAATGGCGATTTTTTTATCTTATTTGAAGAACGGGGGTATTTATCCGGTGTCTGTTTTCTCTTTTTTATTATAACTATATTATAAGTTTTTTTAGAAAATGGAACTTCAACTTCTTTTATTCCTGTCAGCTCACCTCCAAGCATCTCTATTGCATTTTCAGAAAACAGGATTTCATCATTTATACCCGGTCCTTTATATGCCAAAAAAAATCCGCCCTTTTTTATAAAGGGTAAACAGTATTCGCATAATACCCTGGTATGCGCAACAGCACGGGATACAACTACATCGTATTGTTCACGATATTCCTTATCTCTTGCCAATACTTCGGCTCTGTCATGAATTACGGCTGTACCTTTCAGACCAAGTGTATTTATTACATGCCGTACAAAATTTACACGTTTTTTTGATGAATCTACAAGTGTTGTTTCAATATCAGTCATAACAATTTTTATTGGCAGTCCGGGGAAGCCGGCTCCGGTACCAATATCGATCATCTTCATACCGGGTTTGATTATGTTCAGTTTTAATACCGATAAAGAATCGAAAAAATGTTCAACAATAATCTCCTTAGGATCATTTATGGCTGTCAGATTAATGGTTTTATTTTTCTCTATAAGCAGCTCCATATATTTCAAGAAACTGCTTAATATTTGATCATCCGGAACAATATTATATTTCAAAAGTCCGGACTTAAGAATTTCTTCTTTATTCTTCAAGAATCCTTTGCCTCCTCATTTTTTCAAGGTATACCATTAAAACTGAAATGTCAGCAGGAGAAACCCCGGAAATTCTTGATGCCTGGCCTATTGAACGGGGCTTAATTTCATTAAGCTTTTGCCTGGCTTCAATCCTGAGTCCCCGAATATCTTCATACACAATATTTTCAGGAATAATTCTGTTTTCCATTTTTTTAAATTGTTCAGCCTGTCTTATCTGTTTCTTTATATAGCCTTCGTATTTTACCTGGATCTCAACCTGTTCCCGTTCCTGCCTGCTGAGTTCCTTGTTATCCAGTCCGATTTTTTGCAAATCATCATATTTAATCTCCGGCCGTTTCAGCAGATCATAAAGGGTAATCCCGCTTTTTATCAGGGAAGTTCCTTTTCGTTCCATGAATTCAAGGATTCTTTCGGTTGGTGATATTATAATTTCTTTAATTCTTTCCATCTCTTTTTCCACCAATTCCTTTTTTCTCATATATCTATCATACCGCTCATCATCCACCAGACCAATTCTCCGGCCAATCTCTGTCAATCTCATATCAGCATTATCCTGCCTTAGCAATAATCTGTATTCAGCTCTTGAGGTCATCATTCTGTAAGGTTCTTTGGTCCCTTTTGTAACCAGATCATCAATCAGTACACCAATATATGCCTGGGATCTGTCCAGTATCAGAGGAGGCTTGCCTTCTATATACTGAACTGAGTTTATTCCGGCTATTATACCCTGGGCAGCAGCTTCTTCATATCCCGAACTTCCGTTAATCTGACCGGCAAAAAACAATCCGTCAATATCCTTGCTTTCCAGGGATAGTTTCAACTGAGTGGAATCAATACAATCATACTCAATAGCATAAGCCGGACGCATTATCTCCACATTTTCCAGACCCGGCACTGTGCGGTACATAGCAATTTGGACATCTACAGGCATGCTGGTCGACAGCCCTTGTACATACATTTCCTGAGTATCCAGTCCCTCCGGTTCGATAAATATCTGATGGCTTTCCTTGTCTTTGAATTTCACAACTTTGTCCTCTATAGAAGGACAATATCTGGCCCCTACGCCCTCTATCATGCCGGAATAGAGGGGGGAGCGGTGCAAATTTTGTCTTATTATCTCATGTGTACGGGAATTTGTATAAGTAAGCCAGCAAGGTACCTGTTCCCTTGCAATACTGCCGCTCATAAATGAAAAAGGAATTATTAATTCATCTCCGGGCTGCTCTTTCATCTTTGTAAAATCAATGCTTCTTCTATTGACCCGGGCCGGGGTTCCGGTCTTAAATCTATTGAGCTTAAATCCAAGATCAATTAAGCATTGGGATAAATAATTGGCCGGGAAAAGGCCTGACGGTCCACTGTTTGCAGAAAACTCCCCAATAATAATCCTGGATTTTAAGTAAACACCTGTTGCTATTACTACAGCACGACATTTGTAGTATTCACCCGTAGTCAATACAATTCCATCTATCCGGTTCCCATGTGTCTTGATGGCTTTTACTTCGCCCTGTTTTACATCCAGGTTAACCTGGTTTTCCAGTGTCTGTTTCATCGAAATATGGTAATTCCTTTTATCTGCCTGTGCTCTCAATGAATGTACAGCCGGTCCTTTTCCCGTATTCAACATCCTTATTTGAATGAAAGTTTTGTCTGTGTTTAATCCTATCTGTCCTCCGAGAGCATCAATTTCCCTGACCAGATGCCCTTTTGAAGTTCCTCCTATTGACGGGTTACATGCCAGTAAAGCTATTCCCTCCAAGCTTATTGAAAACACTGCCGTTTTACATCCTAAACGCGCAGCAGCAAGAGCAGCTTCACAACCCGCATGCCCGGCCCCAACTACTATAACATCGTAATAACCAGCATAGAATTCCATTGCCAATTCCCTCTACTTTCCCAAACAAAACTCAGAGAAAATTTTATCCAACAGATCTTCAGTCACGGTTTCCCCGGTTATGGTACCCAGGGCATCACATGCTTCCCTTACATCAATTGAAACCAGATCCAATGGTATGTTATTTTTTAGTGCAGATAAAGCATCTCTTATGTGTTCACCGGCTCTTATAAGGGCTTCCTGGTGCCTTATATTGGTTATAAACACTTCATCATTTGTCCAAACCTTTCCGCCCATTACCATATCATGAATACTTTTTTCTACATCAGGAATACCCTGCCCAAGTATTGCGGACGTCTTTATTACAGGTGTATCCTTAATATACTCTTTTATGCTCTTCAAATCCACTGCCATTTGTTTATCTATCTTATTAAGTACAATTATCTTGTTTTTATCTTTTATCTCTTCAGCTATTTCCAGGTCTTCATCATCAATCAGCCCGGAGGCATCCATTACCCAAAGTACCAAATCGGCTTCTTTTATGCTTTGCCTGGATCTGTTAATACCGATGTCTTCAATTATATCCGCTGCTTTTCTTATTCCGGCTGTATCAAGTATTCTTACCAATACCCCGTCTATATCCAGGGATTCTTCAATAACATCCCGTGTAGTGCCCGGTATATCCGTCACAATAGCCCGGTTTTCCCTCAGCAGGGCATTCAAAAGGGAAGACTTCCCTACATTTGGCTTTCCGACAATTACAACCTTTATTCCCTGGCGTATGAGTTTTCCCGTATCGGCCGTGCTTAACAGGCGATTCAGGTCATTTATTAAAAAAGTCAGATTTTCAATATATTTTTCTGTCTCCATTTCTTCAATATCCTCTTCAGGATAATCAATAGCAACTTCAATCCGGGCCATTATGTCTATCAGGCTTTTCCGCATATTACGAATTCTGGATGAGAGGATCCCTTCCATATGCTGTATGGAAGCCTCTGCCGCTGACTCTGTTTTTGCGCAGATTAAATCCATAACACCCTCTGCCTGAGCCAGATCTATCCTTCCGTTTAAAAATGCACGTTTTGTAAACTCTCCCGGCTGAGCCAGTCTGGCGCCCTGTTGTATGGCAATCCGCAGTATCTGCCTTAATGGCACAATACCTCCATGACAGTGGATTTCGGCTATATCTTCCTTCGTATATGAGTTCGGCGCCCGCATTACAACAACAAGAACCTCATCTGCCGTTTTGCCTTCGCTATCCACAATTTTGCCGTAATAAAAATACCTGTTTTTAAAGCATTCCAATGCTTTTCCGTCTTTTGTCCTAAACATATTCTTTATAATTTCAACAGATTTACTGCCGCTCATCCTGACAATGCCTATACCTCCTACACCAATGGGTGTAGATATCGCAGCTATTGTATCTTCCATCAGCATGTTAACTATACCACTTCCTTCTTATGCAAGCTGTTTTTATATTTTACATAACGGCTATATTTTATATTAGATACATCCTTGACGTTTTTCATATATTTTTGAAGTAACCTCTCAAATATAATATTAACCCAGTATTGCTACTGGGTTAATCAAAGGGGTTATCAATGTTATTTGACTTTTATTACAACCTTACGGTAAGGTTCGTCTCCTTCACTGTATGTGATTACATTTGGATGATTCTGTAATGTAGAGTGAATAATTCGCCTTTCGTATGGATTCATCGGTTCCAGTACAATGCTTTTTCTTGTTTTTTGCACCTTATTTGCCAGTCTTTTAGCCAGTCTTCTCAGAGTTTCTTCTCTTTTGCTTCTGTATTCCTCGGTATCGATGATGATTCGCCTGTATTCCTCGCTGTCTTTATTAATAGCGAGGTTGGTCAAATATTGAAGCGCATCCAGGGTTTCTCCTCTGTAACCGATGAGCAATCCCATGTTCTGGCCGCTCAGACGAACCATTATCTTTGAATCATCCTCAGTTACGGTAATTTTAGCTTCCACATTCATAAATGTAAAGAGTTTTGATAAGAATTCTTTTACTTCATCCTTGATATTTCTTTTTATAGTCGCCCGAATTTTAGCACTTTTGCCGCCAATTATCCCAAAGAGTCTTTTTGCAGGCTGTTCAATTATCTCAATATTTAAATTATCCCTTCGAACACCCAATTGTGCCACAGCCATTAATATAGCTTCTTCAACAGTTTTACCAGAGGTCTCCACGCTCTTCACGTTCTTGCACCTTCCTTCTCAGGCTGATTTAGATTATTATATATGATTTGCTGAACTATTTGAAAGATATTGCTCGTTATCCAGTAAATACCGAACGCAGCTGTGTACATTGATGTAAACCATACCGACAGTATAGGGAATATAGTTGTGAAACCCTTTGTTTGCTCATTGCTCCCGGAAGGATTTGCGATTTTGCCTTGATAATATGAGGTAATACCAGCAAGAATCGGCAGTATAAAAACACCGTTCCATATGCCGGAGAAAATGCTGATAGATTTACCTGATACACTGACCAAAGGTGAATCGGCAATCCATATATTCCTTATCCAAAGGAATCTGAATGAACTGTAATTTGAACTCTGTAAAAATTGGTATACATCCTGGTCGCTGATTTTGCTAATTGTATTTATTAGTATGTCTATATTCTCAGTTCCAGCGACTTCTTTCATTTTTTCAACAATAGATAAATCATTCCTTACAAACAGCTGAGGAAGTATGTCCACAAAATTCCCTTTTATCTCTGCTGATTTGTCTATTACTTCTTTTATTTGATCAAGAACAGGTATAATCGAAGGCTCATACTGGTTTAACAGATCCATAAAAAATTCTCCCAGCGCAACACTTGCGATCTGTCGCAACGCTGCGAATAAAGCAAAAAATATGGGCAGCTGTATCAATAAAGGCAGACAGCCACCGAGCGGGTTTATTCCATGTTTTCTATATAATTCTGCTGTTTTTCTGTTTCTCTTTTCCGGGTCATTTTTATATTTCTCATTTATTTTATCCATTTCCGGCTTCAAAGCGCTCATTTTTCTTGTAGATGCTTTTCCCTTTATATCCAATGGCAAAAGCACAAATCTCATCAGTATGGTAAATAAAATTACAGAAAGCCCATAATTATTAGTCACATTATTTATTACCGTCAAAACATATCCCAGGAAATTTACAAATGATCCCCATAAGCCTGGATTAGCAGCCTGGATAATAACAACGTTTTCAAACAATACAAAAAACTGCTCCATTACTTTTTCTACCCCCACAATTTACTTAACCGGATCATATCCACCCGGATGGAAAGGATGGCATCTCAATATTCTTTTTATTCCCATACTTAACCCTTTTAAAACACCATACCTTTCCAAGGCTTCTACAGTGTATTGGGAACATGTAGGATAAAATCTGCAGCTTCCGGGCAACGCAGGTGAAATTACTGTCTGGTACAGTTTTATCATCCCAATTATCATTCGGTTCATAAACCTTTTTATATAAAACCCAAACAATTCAGTTCGTCTCCTTGTAAAGCTGCGCTTTCCTTAATAAATCATCTACCGCATTCTCGATTTTGGAAAACTCAATCTTACGTGCATTTTTGCGTACAATAAAAATCAAATCATATCCATCTTTTATGCGGGGAATCCTATAACGGTAAATTTCCCTCAACTGTCGTTTAATCCTATTCCTGCTTACCGCTTTACCGTACTTTTTACTAACTGCAAATCCCGCTCGCGTAACCGGCAATCCCGATTTTCTGTAAACCAAAACAAAAAATGCATTGGCAATTGACTTGCCTTTTTTATAAGTACGATTAAAATCTTTCCGCTTGCGTAATCTGAATACTTTTTTCACGGCATTTCTTCTCCAGGAACAATTTGAGCAGCGGTTAACTGACATAAAAGGCCACTTAATAGCGGCCTTATGCTGTTAATACCTTTCTTCCCTTTCTCCTTCTCCTTTTTATTATCATACGACCACTCTTTGTCCTCATTCTTTTTCTAAACCCGTGTTCCTTCTTTCTTTGTCTGTTTTTTGGCTGGTACGTTCTTTTCATGTCATGTCCTCCTTCCTTACAAAATGCTTAACGCTTCGTATACTCCACCTATCCTTAAGAATAAGCACGCCGTCCTTTTCCGGTGGAAACTAATATCAATAAAAAAACTGCTGATTCGTCATTCTCTCCCCGGTTTTCCTTTATATTATTCTTCAGATATCATAAGGGATGTATTTTCCCTGGAGATAAAAAAATATAAAAAAACCTGCCTTGCCCTCCTTCTATACGATAGTATTATAAGCGAAACTAAAGCAGCATGTCAAGAAAACAAAACATATCCACATTGATTATCCACAAAGAATCTGATATTATATAATTACTGTTGATAACTTTTGGATATGGCTTTATATATTAATGAAGTAAAATTCTTAGTTATACACATTCTGTGGATAACTTTGTGTATAACTTGCTGTTTTTGCTTATTAAATTTTGGATTTACAGGTATTTTTCCGTTTGTGAATAATGTGAACAACTTCTATCCATCTTTGTTATGTTTTATTTGCAATTATTACTGGGTATTTTTACTATATAATATTCTTAATTATGGCAAAAATATATTTCAGAAGGTTTTCCTGCATTCTTTAGGAGGTTTTTATCATGGACAGAAACATTAACGATATTTGGCAAAAAACCCTTCAAAACCTTAAAGTTCAGCTTTCAGATGTCAGCTTTGACACATGGATCAGGGTAATAAAACCGTTAGTTATAAGAGACAACGAAATAATACTCAGCGTCCCTAATGAATTTACCAAAAATATACTACAATCACGGTATATAGATACTATATCAGGCTCTTTGAGAGAAGCCACAGGGAGTTCGATCTTCATCAAATTTATACTGGAGAATGAGGAGGATTCTTTTCTTGAATCAATCAGCCCAAAAGATATAAATAACAGCAGCTATACCCACAGCATACTGAATCCAAAATATACCTTTGATACATTTGTTGTAGGTAATAGTAACAGATTTGCCCATGCAGCGTCCCTTGCTGTTGCCGAATCACCGGCAAAAGCCTATAACCCTTTATTTATATATGGTGGAGTGGGATTGGGAAAAACTCATCTTATGCACGCTATCGGACATTTTATTTTGTCCCGTAATCCCAATGCTAAAGTGCTTTATGTTACATCAGAAAAATTCACGAACGAATTGATTAATTCTATAAGAGATGACAAAAATGTAGATTTTCGCAACCGCTACCGCACCATAGATATACTTTTAATTGATGACATACAGTTTATTGCCGGAAAGGAGAGGACCCAGGAAGAATTTTTCCATACATTTAATGCGTTACATGAAGCAAATAAACAAATTATAATATCCAGCGATCGCCCCCCAAAGGAAATCCCAACACTTGAGGACAGGCTGCGTTCCAGGTTTGAATGGGGGTTAATCGCCGATATCCAACCGCCGGATCTTGAAACAAGGATTGCTATATTAAAGAAAAAAGCAGAACTGGAAGACATAGAAATTGACGATGAAATACTGCTTTTTATTGCAAAACGTATTGAGTCCAACATCAGGGAGCTTGAGGGAGCTCTTATAAGAATTATGGCTTATGCCTCTCTTACAAACAATCAATTAAGTCTTTCAATAGCAGATGAGGCTCTGAAAGACATACTTTCCAACAACCAGCCCAAGGAAATAACGATTCCTTTGATCCAGCAAGTGGTGTCGCAGTATTTCGATCTTAAAATAGATGATTTTAAGTCGAAGAAAAGGAACAGGTCTATAGCTTTTCCAAGGCAGATAGCAATGTATCTCAGCAGAGAGCTTACAGACCAGTCACTGCCCAAAATAGGAGAAGAATTCGGGGGACGGGACCATACAACCGTTATTCATGCCTACGATAAGATACAACAGGATATGAAAAAAGACAGCCAGCTAAGCAAAACCATTGATGATTTAATAAAAAAGATAAGGGAAAGTTAGCTTTTTATTCACATCCTGTGATAACAGTCTGTGGAAATATATGCTGAAAGGCACTTTTTATCCCCATGTTATCCACATCGGGTTTGTGGATTTTACGCCTTTCGACATAATAATTCACATATTCACAGTATCTACTACTATTACTACTATAAATTATTATTATATTCATCTGTTATAGGAGGTATGTCATGAAATTTAAATGTGGTCAAAAAAATTTATCGTCTGCTATATCGACCATACAGAGAGCTATATCATCCAGAATTACCCTTCCCATACTGGAAGGATTTCTTATTGAGGCAAAAGAAAATATGTTACGCCTTGTCGGTACCGATCTGGATCTTATAACTATTCAGACATACATACCTGCTGAAATTATTGAAGAGGGTTCGGCAGTAATACCCTCCCGGGTTTTTGGCGATATTATACGTAAGCTTCCCGAAGCCGATATTACCTTAGAGCTTCAGGAAAGGTTCCAAATTGACATAAAATGCCAGAATACCTTTATAACAATACAGGGGCTGGACCCGGATGAGTATCCGGAAATTGAGCAGGTAGAAGGGAGTAAACCGATTCAAATACAGCAGGATATATTTAAGAGCATGATACAGCAATCCATATTTGCTGTTGCTTCAGATGAAACAAGGCCTATATTAACCGGTGCATTGGTTGAAATACAAAACGGTTCAATCAGCATGATATGCCTTGATGGCTACAGATTGGCGCTGAGAAAGGAAATATTGCCGGAGGTATATGATAACATCAGCATGATTGTTCCCGGTAAAGCACTGAATGAGATCAGCAGAATTCTGACTGACGATGAGACAAATGTAACAATAAGCGTCGGAGGCAAGCACATAATATTTGATATAGGGCATACTAAGATAATATCCAGGTTACTGGAAGGAGAATTTGTTAACTATAAACAGATAATTCCCCAGGAGTATAAAACCAGGGTAAAACTGGATACCCTTCTTCTGCACCAAAGTATAGAGAGAGCTTCACTGATGGCTCAGGAGTTGGAGAATAACCTTATAAAACTGAATGTTCAGGATGATAGGTTAACAATTACATCAAATTCGGAAATTGGGAAGATATACGAAGAAATACCAATTGTACTTGAAGGAAAAAATATCGAGATAGCTTTTAATGCCCGTTATATGCTGGATGTGCTCAAGGTAACAAAAGATCAGGAAATATGCCTGGATTTTACATCAAATGTAAGTCCATGTATAATACGTCCTATTGAAGGGGAAGCATTCTGTTACCTTGTATTGCCGGTAAGGCTTTATGGATAGTAATAAGCCGGCTTATCTTGGAAAGGAGGAAAGGGAGTATTTATCTCCATCTGTCAAAAGATGGGATCTCCTATAATTGTATAAAATGAAATCAATTGTGATACATTCCGATTACATAAAGCTAAATCAGTTTTTGAAATGGGCAAATATAGCCTATTCAGGCGCCGAGGCAAACAGAATGATCCATGAAGGAATGGTGAAAGTGGACGGGGTGGTTGAGCTAAAGAGAGGAAGAAAGCTGTACCCTGGAAATTCCGTTGAAGTGAAAGGGTCAGGTTTATACCTTGTAGTAAAGGAAGGAAGTGCTGGGCTTGCATCTGAGGGAACTCACCCTTAATAATTTCAGAAATTATAAGCAGGTAACTGTAGGATTTGACTGCAAAAAGGTGCTGCTCACCGGCAAAAATGCTCAGGGAAAAACAAATATACTTGAGTCGATTTTTCTTGCCTGTACAGGCAGATCCCATAGGACAACAAAAGATTCCGAGCTTATAAGATTGGGTCAGGAAAGCTGCAGCCTAAGGATTGAAGTGGAACGGAAGACGGCACAGTTCAGTATAGATATAAATATAAGCCGAAAAGATAAGAAAAAGATACAGATTAACGGAATGGCGATACAGAGGATAGGCCAGCTGATGGGGCATCTGAACGGTGTCATGTTTTCACCTGAAGATATGAAAATTGTTAAGGAAGCGCCTTCCGAGAGACGGCGTTATATGGATATGGAGATATCCCAGATAAAGCCGCAGTATTTTTATTATCTTCAGCAGTACAACAGAATACTCATTCATCGCAATAATCTTCTCAAACAAATAAATAAAAACGGCAGTTTAAAAAAAATGCTGGGAGTATTCGATGAGCAATTGGCTGAAGCCGGAGCGTTTATTATAAAAGAGCGTTATGTGTTTATAAAAAAGCTTTCTGCTGTTGCAAAAGAAATCCATAAAAAGATTTCTTCAGACACGGAGGAACTGGGTATTAGTTACAAACCGTCTGTTAAAGTACAGAATTACGATATTGAATCCATCCAGCAGGAGTTTTTGTCTGCTTTGGAAAAGATACATCCGGAGGATATACAGAGGGGAAATACGGGAGTAGGTTGTCACCGGGATGACATAAGCTTCGAATTAAACGGCATGGATGTGAAAATATTTGGTTCCCAGGGTCAGCAGAGAACTGTAGCCCTGTCATTGAAGTTGTCTGATATAGAACTCATGTATGGGGAGACGGGGGAATACCCCGTTCTATTATTGGACGATGTAATGTCCGAACTGGATGAAGAGAGGCAGTCTAAATTATTCCAGGAGATAGGTGAAGTTCAAACTTTTGTTACAGCTACTGACTTCAGGAGTATACCACCTGAAGAGCTCAAAAAATTTGAAATTTTTGTGATAAATGAAGGAAAAATCAAGAAAAAGACGAATTATGTAAATATAGTCTGATATTCTATAATAGTTCTTTTATGTTAGAATTAAAAGGGTTATAATAGTCTTAATGGCTATTTATGTTTTTTTAATGGAGGAATAATCAAATGGTATTACACTTAGGAGGAGACACTGTAGTTTCTATGAAAAATATAATTGCTATATTGGATGTAAAAACTGCTTATTTATCCCGCATAAACAAAGAATTTCTGACTACAGCCGAAGAAGAGGGGTTTATAAAAAGAGTTTCGGATGATGAGCCAAAAACTGTTATAGTGGCCGAGATAAATAAAATGAGTGTTATTTATTTATCTCCGATTTCTTCTACGACCCTTTTGAAGAGAAGTGCATTTATTGAAGAAATAGCTTTGGATTTAAAAGACACGGAGGGAATTTGATAATGGAGCAGCTTAAGAATGGACAAAAAAATGGTATTTCAAATTATGATGAAACTCAGATTCAAGTGCTGGAGGGTTTGGAGGCTGTCAGAAAAAGGCCCGGTATGTACATCGGCAGTACCGGAATTAAAGGACTCCACCAGCTTATATATGAAGTTGTCGATAACAGCATTGACGAGTCTATGGCGGGTTTTTGCGACCGCATTCATGTTATACTTCATAAAGATTTATCAATTACTGTTTCAGATAATGGAAGAGGTATACCTGTCGGTATCCATCCCAAAATGGGTAAACCTGCTGTGGAAGTAGCGCTTACCGTTCTTCATGCCGGAGGTAAGTTTGACGGAAGGGGTTATAAAGTATCCGGAGGGCTTCATGGAGTAGGTGTTTCTGTTGTAAACGCTTTGTCAGAATGGCTGATAGTGCATGTAAAACGGGATGGTTATATATACAGGCAGCGTTATGAGAGGGGTAAAACCGTCTCTGAACTGGAAATTGTCGGCGAAAACAATAATGGTGAGACGGGTACCAGCATTACCTTTAAACCGGATCCGGTCATATTTGAAGATCTGAACTGCAATAGTGAAGTTCTTAGCAACCGTTTACGCGAACTGGCTTTCCTGAACAGAGGTTTACGAATAATTCTGGAGGATGAAAGAGAGAACATAACCAAGGAATATCATTATGATGGGGGAATAGCGTCTTTTGTAAAATATCTGAATAAGAATAAAACTCCCATTCATTCCGAGCCAATATATATTGCGGGTGAGAGAGACACAACATCAATAGAAGTTGCGCTTCAGTATAATGATACGTATATTGAAAACATTTATACGTTTGCTAATAACATATCAACCCAGGAGGGGGGTACCCATCTCATAGGATTTAAATCTGCTTTAACCCGGGTACTCAATGAATATGCCAAGAAATACAATATGTTGAAACAGAATGAAGAGAATCTTTCAGGCGAGGATGTACGTGAAGGCATTGTAGCCATAATAAGCGTTAAGCTTACAGAACCTCAATTTGAGGGACAGACTAAAACTAAGCTGGGAAATACAGAGGTTCGTGGTATAGTTGAAAGTATAGTTGGCGAAAAACTTATGGTGTTTTTGGAGGAAAATCCGCCGGTAGCCAAAGCAATTATTGAAAAAGCAATCAGTGCAGCCAGGGCAAGGGAAGCTGCCCGTAAAGCACGGGAGCTGGTGAGAAGAAAAAGTGCCCTGGAGAGTACTACGTTACCAGGCAAACTTGCTGATTGTACGGAAAAGGATCCGTCATTGAGCGAAATATTTATAGTGGAAGGGGATTCAGCCGGAGGATCGGCCAAACAGGGAAGAGACAGACATTTTCAGGCAATACTGCCACTTAGAGGCAAAATATTAAATGTTGAAAAAGCAAGACTGGAGAAAATACTGTCAAATGAAGAAATAAAAGCCATGATCACGGCTTTCGGGACAGGGATAGACAGCGAGTTTGACATAAGCAAGCTCAGGTATCATAGAATAATATGCATGACCGATGCTGATGTAGACGGCAGCCATATACGCACTCTTTTGCTTACCTTTTTTTACAGATATATGAGGCCTCTTATAGAGCAAGGCCATATTTATATAGCTCAGCCTCCCTTATACAGGATAGCTAAGGGCAGGGGAGAGTATTACGTATACAGTGATGCGGAACTGGACGAGCTCCTTGAAAGAATCGGGCGTGACGGTATTGAGGTTCAGAGATATAAGGGATTGGGAGAAATGAATCCTGAACAGTTATGGGATACTACCATGAATCCTGAGACCAGGACCATTTTAAAAGTGACGATGGAAGATGCCATAGCTGCCGATGAAATATTTACCATATTGATGGGTGATAAGGTGGAACCTCGCCGTGAGTTTATTAAAAACAATGCAAAACTTGTAAAGAATTTAGATATATAGTATTGCTAATGGAGAGGAATGCTTTCTATGGATAATAAAGATCAGAGAATTATAGATGTAAATATAGAAGATGAGGTTAAGAAATCCTTTATTGATTATGCTATGAGCGTAATAGTCAGCCGTGCGCTCCCTGACGTCCGGGACGGTTTAAAGCCGGTTCACCGGAGAATACTGTATTCCATGTTTGAACTAGGCGTTACACCCGATAAGCCATACAGAAAGTCCGCAAGAATTGTCGGGGACGTACTGGGTAAATATCATCCCCACGGGGAAACCGCCGTATACGATGCTATGGTACGTATGGCACAGGATTTTTCAACAAGGTATCCTTTGGTGGACGGCCACGGTAATTTTGGTTCGGTGGATGGTGACTCGGCTGCTGCTACACGGTACACTGAAGCCAGGCTGTCCAGAATTGCCATGGAGCTTATGGCTGATATAAACAAGGAAACGGTGGATTTTTCGCCAAACTTTGATGAAACTTTGAAGGAACCTACTGTTCTGCCTTCAAAGTTTCCAAACTTGCTTGTAAACGGTTCATCGGGTATTGCTGTCGGAATGGCTACAAACATCCCTCCGCATAATTTGGGTGAGGTTATAGACAGTATCGTTGCCCTTATTGATAATCCCGATATCTCTATGGAACAGCTGATAGAACATGTTAAAGGGCCTGATTTTCCAACAGGAGGGATAATCCTTGGAAAGGACGGTATTCGTGAGGCTTACAGTACGGGCAGGGGACGGATAATAGTCAGGGCAAAGGCTGAGATAGAAGAAACTTCAAGCAACAGATTTCAGATAGTGGTTACCGAGATACCTTACCAGGTAAACAAAGCCAGGCTGATCGAGAGAATTGCTGAACTGGTCAGGGAAAAAAGGATTGAAGGAATATCCGAGATCAGGGATGAAACCGACAGAACGGGAATGCGGATTGTAATAGAACTGAAGAGAGACGCAAATCCCAATGTGGTATTAAATTCTCTTTATAAACATACACAAATGCAGGATACCTTTGGGGTCATTTTACTTGCACTGGTGGACGGGCAGCCTAGAATCATGAATCTTAAGGAGATACTTATCCATTATACGAACCACCAGAAGGAGGTTATAGTCCGGAGAACCCGTTATGACCTGGAAAGAGCACAGGCCAGGGCCCATATACTGGAAGGGCTGCTCATTGCTCTTGATCATATAGATGCAGTCATTACACTGATACGTAATTCCCGGACCGTGCAAATTGCAAGAGAAGGGCTGATTAAGAACTTTTCCCTTACAGAAAAACAGGCTCAGGCTATCCTTGATATGCGTCTGCAGCGGCTGACAGGATTGGAACGGGAAAAAATCCAGCAGGAATATGCTGAACTTCAGGAAACAATTAAGTATTTAAACGATATTCTGGCAAATGAACATATGGTTTATGACGTGATAAAAAAAGAACTGACGGAAATAAAGGAAGAATATGCCGATGAGAGAAGAACCCATATTACTTCAGCAGCTGACGATATTGATGTTGAAGATTTGATACAGGAGCATGATGTCGTTATAACCCTGACCCATTTCGGGTATGTAAAAAGAACACCGCTAAGCACATATAAAAGCCAGCGTCGCGGTGGAAAGGGCATTATAGCATTGCAAACCAGGGAAAATGATTTTGTTGAGGATATCTATATAACCTCAACCCATAACAGACTGCTGTTCTTTACCAGTTTAGGCAAGGTATACGAGCTAAAGGCTTATGAAATCCCCGAAGCCGGAAGACAGGCCAGGGGGATGGCTATAATAAATCTTCTTCAGCTTGCGCCGGGAGAAAGGATACAGGCTGTTATACCAGTAAAGGATGCTGATCAGAAGAAGTATCTGCTTATGGCAACCAGAAGAGGTTATGTAAAGAAAAGTTCACTGGACGATTTCAGTAATATACGCAAAAACGGACTCATAGCCATAAACTTAAGGGATGGAGATGAATTAATTCAAGTACAGATGACCGATGGAAAAAAAGACGTTATAATGGCCTCCCGCTTGGGTATGTCAATACGCTTCAATGAGTCAGACGTCAGGATTATGGGCAGGAATGCCATGGGGGTTAAGGGAATGGATCTTAAGGACGGAGACCATATAATAGGCATGGAGCTGGTAAAAGAAGATGCCGGCGTATTGTGTATCAGCGAAAAAGGTTACGGCAAAAAAACACCGGTTGATGAATACAGGCTGCAGACACGCGGGGGAAAGGGAATAATAACTATGAAAACAATAAAGAAAACCGGTAATCTCGTTGCTTTGAAAATGGTAACCGATGACGATGATTTAATGATAATAAACTCTGAAGGAACGGTTATACGAATAGATACGAGGGAAATTGCCACTATGGGCAGAAATACCCAGGGTGTAACGTTAATGAAGCTTGACAATAAAGCAATGGTGACTTCCATTGCCAGGGTAAAGCGGGATCAGGAAAATGACGTAGATGAAAAGTAAGCCGATAATTTCTAAAAAAAGTTATGGTAAAGTTCAATATTTGATGTTATAATTTATAAACAAAAATTTGGATGTATATTTATAAACAGATGGGAGGACTACCAATGAGCAATATACAATTTATAAAAACCAAGTCACCTAAACAAAAACCGGATAACGACTCCCTGGGGTTTGGCAATGTGTTCACGGATCATATGTTCGTTATGGATTATAGTATTGACAAAGGATGGCATGATCCCAGGATTATACCCTACGGGCCTTTTGAGGTAGAACCCTCCATGATGGTATTTCACTATGGCCAGGCAATATTTGAGGGGCTTAAGGCTTACAGGAATATCAATGGAGATATTGTTGCTTTTCGCCCCCTGGACAATATAGCCCGTTTAAATTATTCAGCGGAAAGGTTATGCATACCCAAGGTAGATGAAGAACTTGTATGGGAAGCTTTAAAAAAGCTTTTGGAGATTGAAAAAGACTGGGTTCCGGATGAAGAAGGCACTTCGCTGTATATAAGGCCGTTTATCATAGCAACGGATCCCTGCCTGGGAGTCAGGCCGTCATATACTTATAAATTTTTTATTATTCTGTCACCTGTTGGAGCATACTATGCGGAGGGCTTTGAGCCGGTTAAAATATATGTTACTGACAAATATGTACGTGCTGCCAGGGGAGGCCTGGGCAATACAAAAGCTTCAGCAAATTATGCGGCCAGCCTGTATGCAGCTGAGGAAGCCAAGAAAAAAGGCTATACCCAGGTACTGTGGCTGGATGCCTGCAGCCACAGCTATGTCGAAGAGGTAGGCACCATGAATATTTTTTTCAGGATTGGTGATGCGTTGGTAACACCATCCCTGGAAGGAGGAAGCATATTAAGTGGAATTACCAGGGACTCAGTTATTGCTCTCGCAGAATTAATGGGTTATAAGGTTGAAGAGAGGCTGATTTCAATACAGGAAGTATTTGAAGCGCATGAGCAGGGTAAGCTGAAGGAGGTATTCGGGACCGGTACAGCTGCTGTAATATCTCCTGTTGGAGAACTTAACTGGAACGACAGGGTGATTGAAATAAACAACGGAAAGACAGGAGAGTTTTCAAAGATGATGTATGATAAGCTTACCGGCATCCAATATGGAAAAGAAGAAGATACCCTGGGTTGGGTAAAGAGGATTTGCTGAATAATATAATTAAAAGGGGCAGTGAGAACGGCCCCTTTTATCATGCATATATAGTGTTATTCTTGATTTTTCATGCTTCTTTCCAAATCTTCCAGCCGGACTGTCATTTGACCGGAAATTTGTTGATCAACCATTTGTTTTGCTGCCTGGTTGGGATGCGAGGCTTCAACATTGTACCATCCTCTATGGTGCATGGCTTCAAAAAAGAGTTTTGCGTGATTTTGTTCTTCCTGTTGTATATGTTGAAGCGCCTGAACAATGTTTTGATTAGTACATTCCATGACGGTGTTATTGTAAGCTTCCGAAATATATTTTTCAGTCATAATAGAGTCATGAAGCATTTCTTTTTCGGTTAATTGATTTTGGGGCATAAACTATCCTCCTTTTCTAATCTACTGTTGTTTTGGGGGTTTAAAACCACCCTGCTGAAGCAGCAATTTGATGGTATTTGCATGCTGTTCTTCCTGTTTTGCCACAAGATCGAAAAGGTACTTGATTTCCGGATCTACCGATTGAGCTGCATAAGCCTTGTATTTGTTTATGCAGATGTATTCGGCCTGAAGCTGATCTTCAAGCAGTATTCTTTCCTTATTGGTAAGCTCCATTTCTTTTCCTCCTTTCATGGAATAGTTTGTCCTGATGCAAGGTTTTTAATAAAACGAAATTAATTTTGAAAATAAACAAATATAAAGAAGGAATTTTGGCATCTATGTAGAAGTATATTTCGTAACAAATTTGTAAAACATATTTAATAACTATTTAATGGAAAAGGATAAGTGTGGAGGTTTTCATGAGGACATCGAAAGTTATTTGTAAAGTGATGGTACTGGTATTTTGCTTTATGATTATGACAGGCTTTAACTATATTCGTAATGGCGGGATCGATTTCGGTAAAATAAGTTTATATACCATGTATGTAAATGATATAGAGGTGGGAACCGTAAAATCTGCGGCCAAGGGACTAAAACTATATGATGAGGTTATGGATGACATATGGGATCGGTACGGTGATCAGAATATAAATATAGAAGCAGATATTTATTTTAAGGAGATTCAAACGGATTTCAGTCTGCCAACAGATGAAAAATCATTAAAGAAGGCCTTGGAAAAAGCTGTAGTCATTTATACAGATGCATATGCAATAGTTGTAGATGGAAGCGATGTTTGCTATTTAAAGACACAGCAGGAAGCCGTGCAGGTCCTGGACAGCATAAAGCTTCCGTACATACAGGAAGTTGAGGATATGGAAAATACCGAACTGGACAAGGCAGAATTCAAAGAGACGGTCAACATCCAGCAAAAAGCCGTTTTGCACTATAGTATAGTTGATGTCGAAAAAGCGAAAAGAATTATTACAACAGGCGCTGAGGATATTGAGGAATATGAGGTTAAAGAAGGAGATACTCTATGGAACATTGCAAGGCAAAATGACATGCGGGTGGAGGAGATACTTGCAGCCAATCCTGATATAAACTCGGATACAATTAAGCCCGGACAGAAGATCAAGCTTCAATCCGTCAAAACTCTGATAACCACCGTAACCCGTGAAAAGAAGGTTTACACAGAAACCGTACCGTATGAAACGGTTACGGAAGAAAGCAAAGACATGTACAAAGGAGAAAAGAAAATAAAACAAAAGGGGCAGAATGGCGAGAAGGAAATACAGGTTTTTGTTGTACGTGAAAACGGAACGGAGGTTTCCAGGGAGAAGGTAGACGAAAAAATATTAAAAGAGCCCGTAAAACAAATAGAGCTGGTAGGCACAAAGAACCGGCCTGTAAATACAAATACTTCTAATCGTAATACTGCCAGGCCTTCTGATACAACCCCGATTTCGAATAACGGGGTGGAGATGACACCATGGTTCGGAGGCGCAGAAAAGATTTTTACAAGGGGCTCAATCGCCAAGGTAACTCATGTGGGGACAGGCCTTACTTTCTATGTGAAACGCCGGGGAGGTACCAAACATGCTGATTGCGAGCCTTTGACAGCAGCAGATACAGCTGTTATAAAACAGATGTACGGAGGGAAATTCAGCTGGACCCGCAAGGCTATAATAGTTCAGGTTAACGGAAAGAAAATGGCAGCGTCCATGAACGGTATGCCTCATGGAGGATCCAGCATCAGCGGCAATAATTTCCCCGGACATTTTTGCATACACTTTTACGGCAGCCGCACCCATGGGGGAAACAAGTTGGATGCTGACCATCAGGCAATGGTCAGGCGGGCGGCCGGTTTATAAATAAGATAAGAAAGCTCCCTGTTCAGTATAAAAGCAGGGAGCTTTTTATTCAGCAAAAATATGGGATAAATATATTTCGTTATGCGTACTGATTTATCATATCTACTATTTTCTGTATACCTATATTGTGGTCTTTCAAATTCATAGTATTTATATATCGATGCCTTTTACTGTAAAGATCCAGTATGGCAAGATAGAGGGTGTCCTGGTTCATATCCTCCTGCAGCAGTACTTTGCTGTATCCCTGCTGTTCAAAGGATTTGGCATTCAAAATCTGATCTCCGCGGCTGGCCTCCAAAGGCAGCGGAATCAGCAGGCTGGGCTTTTTTAATGCCAGGAATTCATGGATTGAATTAGCTCCGGCCCTGGAGACAACCATATCTGCCATAGAAATTATATGGGGAAGCTCTTTATCCAAATATTCGAATTGAACGTAGCCGGGGATATCCGTTAAGCTCTCATCAATATTTCCATTTCCGCATATATGGACTACCTGGAACCGGTGCAGCAGCTTATTTAAAATATTTCGAATGCAGCTGTTTATGGCAACGGCGCCGGTACTGCCGCCCATTACCAATATTACGGGTTTGTCGGGAGCAAACCCGCATATTTCCATTCCCAAATCCGGATTACCATCAAATAATTCCATGCGTATAGGAGTGCCGGTAAATACCGCCTTGTTTTCTCTAAACTCCGATACGGTCTCAGGGAAGGTGGTACATACAGTCTTGGCAAAAAACGATGCTATCCTGTTGGCCAGTCCCGGTGAGATATCAGATTCATGAACTATAACGGGAACATGATTCAGAAAGCCGCCGATAGCAACTGGAACCGAGACAAAACCACCTTTTGAAAATATAACTCTTGGCCCAATATTTCGTATAAGCCGGATTGATTGCCCCGTTCCGCATATAATCCTGAACGGATCTGTAAAGTTCTTGATGTCCATATACCTTCGCAGCTTACCGGCCTGTATTGAATGATAAATAATATCACTTCTGCAGGACATAAGCCTGTGCTCTATACCGTTTTTTGTACCAATATAATGTATTTCCCAACCACTGCGTTTAAGCTCGGGAATCAACGCAATGTTTGGTGTTACATGACCGGCCGTTCCACCGCCGGTTAGTACAATTCTTTTCATTTTTTGCTCCTATACTAAACTTTTTCAAGTGGTTTAAGGCCGATTAACCTAAGCCCGTTTGCCAGGGTAATCTTTGCAGCCTTAACAAGGGAAAGCCGGGCTTTTCTTAATTCTTTATCGTCAACTAATATCGGATGTTCGTGGTAAAAACGATTAAAATCCTGGGCCAGATCCACCAAATAACGGGTAATTATGGAAGGCTCCAATTGGGACAAAGCCATTCTAGTTTTTTCAGGAAATTCATATAGTGTCTTACAGAGCTGATATTCCTCTTTTGTTTGCAGGAGCCGGCTGTTAAAGTTATTATCATCAACTGTTGTTTCTTCAGATTTCCTGATAACGCTGCAGGCCCTGGCATGAGTGTATTGAACGTAAGGGCCTGTTTCCCCGTCAAAATTCAGGATTTCATCCCATGAGAAAGATACATCCTTAATCCGGTTGCTGTACAGATCACTGAATATAACTGCACCAACACCCATATGGCGGGCAACGTCCTCCTTGTTTTCCAGGCCGGGATTTTTACTCTCAATTATTTCCAGTGTCTTTTTTATAGCTTCGGACATGATATCTTCCAGCAGCACCACTTTGCCGGTTCTTGTAGCCAGTTTTTCACCGCCCAGGCTTACAATACCGAAGGGAACGTGGATGAGGTCATTTGCCCATTCATAACCCATGAGTTCAATGACTTTGAACCATTGCTGAAAATGAAGGCTCTGGGATGCACCGGTAACATATATGCATTTATCGAAACCGTATTCCCTTTTTCGATGTATGGCTGCAGCAATATCCCGCGTAGCGTACAGGGTACTGCCGTCTTTTTTAAGTATCAGACAGGGCGGCATATCATATTGTTCCAGATCAACTATAAGCGCGCCCTGGCTTTCTATGAGCAGGCCCTTTTGTTTTAATTCCTCAATGATTGGTTCGATCTTGTCGTTGTAAAAACTTTCACCTGTATAATAATCAAAGTCAACGTCCATTAAATCGTATACTTTTTCAAATTCCTTTATGCTTATATCTTTAAACCACTGCCACAGCTCGGTAGCCTGTTTGTCTCCTCTTTCCATCCGGGCAAACCAGCTTCTGGCCTCATCTTCAAGGCTGGGATTCTTTTCGGCTTCCTGATGGAATTTGACATACAGCCGCATCAGTTCCTTGATTCCTTTTTCTTCAACAGCCTGCTTGCTGCCCCATAAGTTGTACGCTGTTATTAGCTTTCCAAATTGAGTTCCCCAGTCTCCAAGGTAATTTATGCCGATACAGTTATATCCCATAAATTCAAATATTTTTCGGAGTGAATTTCCAATCACAGTGGAACGAAGGTGTCCCACATGAAAAGGTTTGGCAATATTAGGGGCTGAATAATCTATAACAATATTCCGTGATTTTCCGATATCTGAACTGCCGTACTTATCCTGCTCAACCATTATTCTGTCAACCACTTTTTCTATAAACAACGGCCGGTTAATGAAGAAATTCAGATATCCTGATACGGCTTCCACTTTTTCAATAAACTGTGATGGCGTGATACTGGATGCCAATTCCTGGGCAATTTGGTTCGGGGATTTCCGAAGTATCCTGCTAAGCTTAAAACAGGGCAGGGCAACGTCACCCATCTCAGCGTTTGGGGGATATTCCAGGTTTTCATAAATCTGTTCAATATCCAATTGTGAAACCTGTTCACTAATGTTCTTTGCAACAATTCGTTTAATGTCCAGCATGTCTATTTCTCCTCAAGTTTATTATTGATTATTGTTCAAATATTGTTCAAAAAAATTCCGTTATTACGATTTACATTTATTATTTACAAATTTTATAATACCACATTGGTGCAGGCAATAACAAGAGGATTAGTTCATATTTATAATAATGCGGCGCTGTTTGGATGTTTTTTGCTGCGTTAGCTGTTTCTAAGACTTACAGATATGCGATCGCAATCATATATTTCATATAACTAAAACGTACACCAATTGAAGAAAATAGTACAGAGCGGAGATGAGGGGCAGAAACTTGACACATGCTGCTGTATGGTATTATACTTATTCTATAATAATTGATATTAAGCGGGAATTCAGGCCTTTTTTCCTTACCAGGAGAAAGGCTTCATAGATATTCAGGAGGTTACATAGATCATGAGAGTCAGAACGCGATTTGCTCCCAGTCCTACCGGTTATATGCATATCGGAAATTTGAGAACTGCTCTTTATACCTATCTCATTGCCCGAAGTCTCGGAGGACAATTTATACTCCGTATAGAGGACACTGATCAGGAACGGTATGTGGACGGGGCTATAGATGTTATATACAAAACATTGAAGATGGTGGGGCTGGAATATGATGAAGGACCGGATATAGGAGGCCCTTACGGCCCATACATTCAAAGTCAGAGGAAGGAGATATACCAGGAGTATGCTCAGAAGCTGGTGGAATCAGGCGGGGCGTATTACTGTTTTTGTTCCAGGGAAAGGCTGGATGCCCTGAGGGAAGCGTGCCAAAAGAAAAAAATCCCCTATAAATATGATGGGCACTGCAGAAATTTATCTCCACAGGAAGTTGAAGGAAGGATAAAAAACGGAGAAAAGTATGTTATCCGTCAAAGGATACCTTCTGTGGGGACAACAACATTTCACGATGAAGTGTTCGGAACAATAACGGTAGATAATTCAACCCTTGATGAAGGAATTCTTTTGAAATCGGATGGCTTGCCCACATATAATTTTGCTAATGTTGTTGATGACAGTTTAATGCATATTACCCATGTGGTAAGGGGCAGCGAATACCTTTCATCAACACCAAAATATAACCATTTGTACCAGGCGTTCGGATGGAATATCCCAACATATATTCATCTTCCGCCGGTTATGAAGGAGGCCGGAAAAAAACTCAGCAAAAGGGAAGGAGATGCCTCTTTCGAGGATTTCTACAACAAAGGATATCTGGTTGAAGCAATTGTAAACTATGTTGCCTTGCTTGGCTGGAGCCCGGGAAATGACCAGGAGTTCTTTACTCTTGAGGAGCTTAAAAAGATTTTCTCCATCAGCGGCCTGAACAAATCCCCTGCTATATTCGATGTAAATAAGCTGCGGTGGATGAACGGTGAGTATATCCGGAAAAAGAGCATAGAGGAATTTAACGAGCTGGCTTTGCCTTATTATAAAGAATCCATAAAAACCCGGGATATCGATTTTATGAAACTGAGCAGGCTTTTGCATACCCGGGTGGAGGTACTGAGTGAGATCCCCGACAGCATAGATTTTATTGATGAACTGCCCGACTACAAAGTTGAAATGTATGTACACAAAAAAATGAAGACCAACCTGGAAAACTCACTGGAGCATCTGAAAAAGAGCTATGAAGCCTTGAAGGAACTGTCTCAATGGAATGAGGAGCAAATATATGATTGTTTGAAAGAGCTGATACAGCAGTTGGGTGTTAAGAACGGCCAGATACTGTGGCCGATACGGACCGCTGTATCGGGAAAACAGTTCACCCCCGGGGGAGCTATAGAGCTGCTGGATTTGCTTGGCAAGGAGGAATCCTTAAGAAGAATTAAAACAGGGATTGAGAAATTGATGGCAAAAGCAGATACCTGAAAATGGTATTTGCTTTTATGTTTGCGCAAAAGGAAGAAATATGCAGAATATGCCGGATTCTTTAATAAAAGATCGATACGGCTTGTTGGACATCATTTGCTGAATATGTTAATATATGTTTAAATTAATTAATATGGGCACTAAATCTGTTCAAGCCTTTGAGATCCTTTCTAAACAGTATTTGTATTTGTTGACATTAACAGGGCTTCTTTGTTTTTTATCTGGCTGTATTGATGCCAATAAATAAAATACTTTTATTAAGGAGGTATTAGGGTTGAAAAGAATTTCAGTGCTTTTATTTTTGTTTATGCTGGCTGCCGTGCTGTTTTCTGATACAGCGGCGGCAGAGAATGGTTCCATCAGCCTAATCCCTCAAGTTGACACGGTAAAAAAAGGCATGGAATTTGAAGTTGATATTCGGGCTGACAACATGGACAATCTCTATGGACTTCAGATTCATTTAAGCTTTGATAAGTCACAGCTGGAGATTGTTGAATTTAAGCCCGAGTTTTTTGGTTGGAAGGAGGACGATAAATATTGGGAATATCACAGATGGGACAACAACAGCGGTACCTTTGATATGGTATTTACCTGCTATGGCAGTGATTTATTTTTTTCGGGCAGCGGCAAGTTGGGAACTATAAAGTTCAGGGTTACAGGAACCGCTGCTCAGCTGAAAATAACTGAAAATATTCGTTATAAACCGGACAGGGCCTGCATCGGTGTCGATAACGAAGGCCGGTTGTCCAGGTACAATGTATACCAGGTTACCATTCATAATGATAACATTCCTCCCGAGATTGATAATATTGAGGTTATAAACAACAGTACAATTCGTATTGAGTTCAATGAGCCATTGGATGAAGAATCAGCGCTTGATTTAAACAACTACATAATATCTCCGGATCTTGAAGTGAGATCCGTTCACCTGGATGAAAGCAAAAAAAATATAACCCTGCAAACCGGCCCCCAGGTTGGCAACCGTTTATATGAGCTAACTATCCTGGATATCCGGGACTTAATAGGAAATAAAAATACAGTAGTAAAAAGCTTCCGCGGCGCTATGAAGCTGTGGCTGGAAGCCGTTGACCCCATATACAACAGGAATACCGGGAGTGTAAAATTGAAAGCGGGGCCTGTTGAGAATATGACACAGCTAAAATTCTATATAAAATATGATGATGATTATTTGAAATATGAAGGCATACGATTTGACAGCGGCAGCTTTAATCCCCAGATTAACACAGGCCAACATCCTCCACATTCCCAGAATCCTTTATATATGTATTTCTATTTCATGTTGAATCCCGTTCAAAAACCTGTAAACAGGTATGATAACTGGGATGTCTGTGAATTCGATTTTTTGCCTCAAAATACAGGCAGCACAATGCTGGAATTTATGACTGATTACAGGCCTCCTGTAGCCGATGGACAGGCAGACGGCAAACCTGTAACAATAGTTGTTGAGTATTCGGATGAAATGATTGATATATTGCCCAGCTATCATATGACAGGTTTTATTAAAATGGTTGGGCAAAATGATTTCTATAATGTCCAGGCGTACCTGCTTGGGGATGATATGAAGAAACTTACTTTGAATGTATTGCAAGGAAGTTTTGAGCTGAACTATCTTATTCCGGGAACATATACTGTAAGATTGTCCAAACCCGGTTTTCTTACCATGGATTATTCAATTGATGTTGAAGGAGATACGGTCGAGGAATTACATATGATTGCAGGGGATTTAAATGATAATTTAAAGATCGACATTACTGATATAGCAATAATTTGTAAGAAGTTTTCAACCAAAAAAGGAGAAGATGGCTGGGATCAGAGGATGGACTATAATGCAGATGGCTGGATTGATATAGTCGATATATCAATTGTTGCCAGGAATTACGGTATTATCAGCAATGTAACGGGGTGAACATCATAATTGTACAGGAGAGTTTATAGGGGCAAAACAATATATAAAACCGGGCTTATTGTAATCATGATTATCCTCATGTTGTTCATGCCTTTGAGATACCCGGCAGAACAACAGTCCGGGCCGGTTGTCAGGTTACTGGCTCCGGATGGATATGATATGGAATTAATGGTTGAAAACGTTACAAATCTTTATGCCGCTTCGGTCGATTTATATTATGATCCTGATAAAGTGAACATAGAGAGGATCGAAACCGGCGATTTGTTCACAGGAAGCAAAAGCCCCTGGATGGAATTGGTTAATAATATTAATGCTGATGAAGGGATTGCCAGTTTTGCTGTTTCCCTTATGGGAGACGTGCAGACGATTGGAGGCACCGGGACTTTAGTTAAAATTTACTATCGGCTTGTTGATAAAAGAAAGCCTAAAATCCGGATATTGGATTACAGAACGGCTGATTCATCCGGCAGCCATGAATTTAGTGTTGTACCAACCCTTGTCAGTGGCGATATAGAATTTATCCCGTATAGATCCAGGGTGCAGATTAATAATTAAGCCTATTATACGGTTTATATTCAGGTTAAGCAGTATAAAAACAAGGGGGCATGTTTAAGCAATAACAGATGCGGGACATGCTCAAGTGATTAATTGACATTCTCATGATATTTTGTTAATATATGAAACAAGATGTGCCATGAAGGTACCAGGTTATATATTTTGTGTTTTACAATGCTGTCATGAAGGCGGTTTTCACTAAAATGGTGAGATCCGCCTCTTTTATTTTATTATAAGGGGTGTTATTATAATGAATAAAACTAAAAAAATAACCCTATCTGGAATATTTATTGCCATAGGTATACTGCTTCCAATGGTATTTCATTTTGCTGGTTCGGAAGCAGGCAAGGTTTTTCTTCCTATGCATATACCGGTTCTGCTGTCAGGATTTGTGTTGGGCCCGGCATATGGCCTGGGAGTCGGCGTAATAACACCGCTGTTAAGCTCAATACTTACTGGTATGCCTCCTTTGGTTACACCGGTTCCGATGGCCGTCATAATGATCTTTGAATTAGGCGCATACGGAATGGTATCGGGTTTGCTGAATAAGAAGTTTAAATTGAATATGATATGTTCACTGCTGGGCTCCATGCTGGCTGGCAGGATTGCTGCAGGGATAGTTGTTGCTGTGATTTTATATGTTTTTGGTTTCAAAAATTTAGGAAATCCTGTAATATATGTATGGGGCGGAATAATAACAGGGTTACCGGGTATCGTTATTCAACTTATTGTTGTGCCCGCTTTTTTGACGTTACTTAAAAAAAGCCGTGTGATGCAGGAGGGAAGTTCCGTTGATACATAAGGATTATTTTGACGGTATTGCTCACAAGTGGGATGAGATGGTAAAACACGATCCGGAGAGGTTGTCACAGATCTTTGAAATGATTAATCTTAAACCAGGGCAGAATGTTCTTGATGTGGGAACCGGAACGGGCGTGTTAATCAAATATATATATGACCGGGTGGGCAGTAAAGGCCGCATAGATGCCCTGGATATATCAGAAAAAATGTTGGAACAAGCAAAGAAAAAACATCGTTATGAAAACTTGAATTTTATTGTAGGAGATGTGTGCAATACCGCTGTAAAAAATGCGGCTTATGATTGTATAATATGTTATAATGTTTTTCCACATTTTACAGATAGGGAAACGGCTGTATTAAATATGGTTCAGGGCTTGAAAGAAGGAGGCAGGCTGGTGGTGTGTCACTCTCAGTCCAGGGAAAAGGTGAATAGTATTCACCAAAGCGGTGAGAGCCTTTTGAAGACTGATTTGCTTCCGCCGGCTGAACAGGTGGGAAAGATGATGGAAGGGACGGGTCTGACTGTTTACAAACTAGTTGATTCACAGGAATTTTATTTTGTAGGCGGTATAAAACTTTAAACATTTATGCCCGGATGCAAAAAGCATTCAAGAGGTATATTAAATAGACATAATAACATAGCAAGAAAAATACATGGTTTTAAGACGCCAAATGAGATGGCAGAACATTATTTCTCTTAAAAGAGAAAATTTTTCAGAGGTCGTGTCACATATGTTTGACTTCTCTAGAGTTTTATGCACAATATTTAAAAAGGGTATTGACAAAGGAAGGCTGATTTGGTATATTAGGATTTGCCGCTTGAGAGAAGGGCG